>Ga0115011_10000652_pt1 | contig 27324 bp, 16 predicted proteins | sample TroAtlMetagenome_2_FD_88705 | JGI IMG/M metagenome (GOLD analysis project Ga0115011, IMG submission 88705) | Marine eukaryotic phytoplankton communities from Atlantic Ocean - Tropical Atlantic ANT8 Metagenome | ecosystem: Environmental > Aquatic > Marine > Oceanic | place: Tropical Atlantic...
ACTTGAAGAACGCAATACAGCCAGAATTTATTTCGGTAATAGAAAACATTCCAATACAAAACATCCATGGAAAAGATGGAGTACAAATAAAGAGTAGTGATTTTAATAAATTTGACATAGACTCACGACCAGAAATCAAAATAATGTCTTTTGAGAAGAGTATGTACCGATCAATCTCAAAAGAAATGATTAATTTTATTTGTGGAGTATCATCTTACAATAACATTATCGGTGAGCCGGTAAACAAATATAGAAAAAAGTATAAACTCCTTGATCACTTAAGAGGTCAGTTTTTTGAGTCAGTTAAAAACGAAAACCAATTTGAAAGGTATGTTAAATATTATAGATGGATAGATAAGACCATCGGAGAGTTTTTAGAACAATTAATACCAGCATCAATGCGTTCAAACACTGGGATAGAAAATGTTGTAGAGTCTCACACACTAGAGAGACATAAGTATGACCACAAAGTGGTAAAAATAGATACAAAAGACCCGGATTTTTCTACTAATTTGTTGTCAATAAACGAGCTTTTATATGATTGGGAACATGGTCATCACTCGACAGCAGAAGACGAACATTGCCTCTGGCAATCAAAACGCGCAATTTTATCTGACGATCGAAAAGAAATCCAAAAAGTACTCACGACTGTGGTTACTGGTTCAAATCACGGAAATCATTTTAGGAATTATGCTCTTAGAAATCTAGTCAAGCCATACAAGTACACTGCTGAAAAGCAGCTGGATTTACAGCAAGGTTCAAACCGTAAAGCGAATAAGATAGATGAACTTTATAAGATTATCTATGAAGGAAAAGAAATAACTCTGAAAAAAGAAGACATCTACGAATTTAAAGAATGTAATGATGTTTTAATTCCTGCACAAAAAAAGAGATATATTGCTAAAGTGGATGTTACAAACACATCCGGATATTTAGACGGCGATGCAGAGTTAATTTTACCGTTCAGTCTCTACAGTTCTTCGGCAGGAGTAGATTTTTCAGACTTCAAGCAAAATCTAACTATAACAAACAATCATGACGACCACAGAGCAACATTACAGAGTCCATGGATAAGAGAGAATGTTGGCGGCATGCCCCACAGAAGAGTTAAATATAACAGCTTAGCAAAAGATGAAGCAGGAAAAGACAAAGAAAGGCCAGAAGCATATGACATAAACAACGTCATGACCGCGGCAACAGCCACTTTTACTTTTGGGGATACGGAATTTGATGACACGAACAATGCTTCGATTACGTTGGTTGATTCATCCGGATTATCGAAGACTTATGTGATAAAGAACGATTATGGAGCCAGTTCTGCTTTGGAATTTAATGCAGGCGCCAACGTCGGCGCTGCAGCTGAAAACTTTATACTTCTCGTTAATGGAGCAAATGGCCACAATGGTTCAATAACTGCTGAAAGATCTGGAGGAGCAATTACTTTAACGCAGGTAACCCCGGGCCCTAACGGTAACACCGCAATCGTTCTATCCAATTGGAACAATATAACAGATGTTAACGCACCATCAAGTTTTACCGGAGGCACCGCGACGTTGAAAATCAAGGCTAATCCAAGGTCCCAATCGATGTTTCATCGAGATCTCGGAGGCTCGCGGTTCTACAATATCGCAAACATAAAAACAAAGACTTCAGAAACCCAAACCTTAACAAGAGGAAATTATACAAAGGATTATGAAATTGTCCAAACTTGCGGTCGCGGCCTAAACAACTCTTATTTAATAGACGCTGAAGGCGAAGGCCTCGTCGGTCATTACTCTCTTTCGTCACACATGTCTGGAACCGTAGATTTTTCAACAGAGAGAAACACCCCGTGGGCAAGTTCGTTCACCGCACTCAATGCAACTGCTACAATAAAAATCACCGCGCCACCAATTGACGGAGAGCAAATAACTATAACTTCCCTTCAGGGGACGGCAAAAACATACACAGTGGCAGGGTCAGAAAACTTATCAAGCCAAAAGTTTGTTAAAAGTACATTCAAGTTAACATCTTTGAGTTTGGTGGCGTGCATTAATCATTCCGCTGGCCACAGCGGAGAGATCACCGCGGCGTATGATAATGTTACGGAAACCATAAACCTAACCCAAAATACTCCGGGCAGGTCAGGAAATGTAACCATCACGCATAATTTATCCAACACTACAGTATCCGGGTTCTCTGGGGGCCGCGGCGTCCAGGGTGAAGAATTGTATGCTCCACCTTTGAGAGCCAGAAGAGAACATATATTTGTAAACCGGTTTAGTCCACTAGGTACTCCCGAAACCCAAGCAGCATACGGAAGAGATAGAGTTTCGGGAGAATTTTCCATTTACAGTACAGTTAATTACAGGAACAGGTTACCTCGCGAGGTTTATGACTTTTTATCTCATGAGCCCTCCAATCAGTTCGGTCTAAGATCGGGAAGCACTTCCCAGGCTTCGATACACAAGACAAATAGAAACCTTCTTAGATTTACGGGATCCGCAGGAAATAGTAAGGTTGAAAATGCCACAGCCACGTTCACCTTTGGAGATACGGAGTTTGATGACACTAATAATGCCTCAATTACTCTCATTGATGGTGCAGGATTATCAAAAACTTATGTAATCAAAAACGATTATGGAGCCAGTTCTGCTTTGGAATTTAACGCAGGCGCCAACGTCGGCGTTGCAGCTGAAAACTTTATACTTCTCGTTAATGGATCTAATGGTCATAATGGCTCAATTACTGCTCAGCGCGCCGGGGGAGTAATCACGTTAACTCAAACTATCGGCGGCCAAGAGGGTAATACTGCAATCACCCTATCCAACTGGAACAACATCACAGATGTCAATGCACCCGCTTCCTTTGTGGGTGGGTCATCTCGCGGTTCTAAGTTTGATAACTTTTTCGTGCAGCATCAGATCCCACAGAATGACTTCGGATATTCCTGGATAACAGCGTCTGCAGATGAAGATGTTTATAGTTTCTTATCCAAGAACGCGAATCATGGACATCAACATAATTTCGAATTATCAGGCACTCTCGCGTCAAGTCAAACAATTTCTTTCGTGGAGGCCTCAGACTTCGCAACAGGGTTGGATCTCGTAGGGCTAAATCATCAGGCCCAAAAGAGTGTTTCGACGGATGAAAACTTGCTAACAACCAGTTCTTCTACGCACCTCAATAGTATTATCTTGAACCGCCAAGGAGCTTATGGTTGGCCAACGTGGAGACAAATAAGAGGATCCCAGCACCCAATAGTTAGAAAGTTGCGAAAAGAAAACCTGTTTTCGATTTCTACGCGAGGAGACAGTGTTTTCCCTCGTGCTTATCCTGGCAACAACTTCGACCTTAGTTTTGGCACATCCACTGAGCACGACAGTGTTATGACTGACGAGAGGCTAGTATCAAATTATAAAGAAGTGATGATAACGAATAGGTTCAAGCCTATCAACTTCAGTATTCATATGACATCAGAAGACTCATCTGCGGCTCAAGGCGCCTTGAATGAGATTGCTTTTATGAACTCAAAGAATACACAAGAGCTTTATGAATCTTCGTGGTTTTATGATAATTTTTTCGACTCAATAGGTGTTAGTGTAGACGGAAACCGCGCAAGACCCGAGGACCTACCGACTTTTTCAAGCAGGTTTACCATTCAAAACGATCTGGCAAAGATAGCAAACCCTGACTTGTTTAAAAAGATAAAATTAAAAGAGTCTCCTTTTTATAACAATGCAAACTTGCAGAAACTAAATCTGATGGCCCAACGCGTAGAGAACGAACTATCTTTGCCGTCTATTTTGAGAGAAGTGAATTATGTTGAAAAAATATATCCAAGAGAAGTGAACACTTTTACTACTGATGCCCGCGACAGGGTTAGGTTTGACTTTTTTGGCTGGAAATCTAACCGTCTCAATCGCAAGTTAGTATTGGATGGAAATTTAAGTTATTCAAACTATTATTCAGTGACAGTTAATGGAGTTACTAATAAGCTTTTTCCGAAAATCACTGCAGCAGATACTCAAAAGGAATTTATAAATTCGTTCTTTGATAAGGTGGAATTTGTAGACTCAAATAACATAGGCACCGGGTCAAACGTAGCATCATCGGGAATTCATATAACTTCTAGTAAGTGGGTTCTCGACGCAAGAGAGACATTTACTTCTTTGCCGACAAACATCACAGCGTCTTATTTCACATCGGGCTCAGAATGGATGTCCAGAAGAGATCAGGGTACCCGCGGCGAAGGCATTTTACAAAATGATTATAGTATTTTCGCTCTGGGAATAAATAATCTTTATGGCGCGCCCCCAATCTCACCAGTTTACAATAGAAGAATGCCACAGTCGTATCAAGGAAATGAATACTTGTCCGGGGAAAGCATGTGGAGCGCCGGAATAAATCATTCAATAGGGCCATTTTATGATGAATACAGAGAGTTCTCAAAAGAGTCTAGAGTTATAGGCCAGCAATATTCATTGATACCTGAATTTACGATGAGTAGATATACGGAAGACCTATTGAACACCTTGGCAGACAATTCAAGTAACTTAGAACAGCAAATAGAAAACATAGGAGACTTCCTACAGGTAACTGGAGCAACATATCATTCATCCTCCGCAGAGTTCGAGATTGGTTCAAGGTTTTTTAAAACTTACTCGACCAGCGATTTCTTGAAATATTTCTCAGATTTTGATCGAAACATAGAAGATAACGAATTTGATTTAAAGCCGTTTAGATTAAACTTGAGATGCAAGGCAGTAAAAAGATTCTTGCCTTATAGAGGATTTTACCCAGCAGAAAGAACCGTACAATTATCTGAACTTTTTTCTAGGTGTTATTTGCGCGAAGACTCATATACTTATGAGCACGTTCCAAATGCTACGAACTTGATCTCCACTTCTGCGCAAATAAAGAATCTTTTGGAACATAAGATTCAAAACTCCCGCGCCCAAGCAACTAAACTACTCTTCGGCCCAGGAGTGTTATACAATTCTATAAAGTCTGGAATTGCAGTAGACTATCCAATTTTCTCGTCATCTAACGGAACTTTCGATAGTAACATATTGAATTGGAGCACACAGCAGAATTATGTACCACTCAGTGATTATTCTCACATAAGCGCGAGTTCAATAACATGTGTGACAGGTTCAACAGTTAACTCAACAATTGATTCTGGAATACCAAGACTTAAAGGGTCGGTGTCTAGGCGAATTACGTTTGATGACTTCTTGGAACCTTATAACTTATTCGGGGAAAAAGTCTATGACAACGAACCTCACCCAAGTGCTAGTTTGTATTATGGTTCCTCCCTGCATTTTCGAACTCTTGAAAGGCCGTTCTCTTTCGGAAGATTAGACACAGATTTTACAAAACGATATAATGCAGTAGTGTTCAACAATACTACTGCCTCTTTCTACAAGTCTATGCGTCCTTATTCTGCAGCAGCAAACAATTTTGCTTCTGAGACAGTTGATTTCTTCCTAGAGCAAGGAAAGCTCCAGACTTTGCTGTCAGACCCAGTGGAACCTCTGTTAACGGAAAACATACCTTACGTAATGAGGGTCTATTTGTTTAATAATCAAGTCTCGATGTATGACAGGCATTCAGCCTTCGGCCCACCGGTACATGACGGAAATATAGAGTTTACTACCTACTCAGTTACAACTTACCCAGTTGACGCCGTCGCAGCATCTGGCAAGCTAGACTTCAGCGACTTTGTGGGTATCGATGCCGAATCTGCATTGCATGGTTTGGAAGTTACTATAGAAGCTACAGCTGGTGACAAACGAACATATAAGTTTAACGGTGGCGCCGTTGGGACACAAGCATCCGGATCAGTAAACTTCAGCTATTATAACGAAGAATTGGGAGCGGATAATACGTTTGACACAACGACAGTAACGATGAAATCGACTTCCGGAAGTACAATTAAAACTTATGTGTTCACGAGCACATCTGGCGATGGCGCAACTGGAACCGTCAACAGCAGTTCGCAAGTTATAGTACAAACAGACGGAATACAAAAACTGTCAGCAACAGTAGCCGAGCTTCAGGAAGCTATAGCTCACTCAAACGGACATAATGGTAAAATTTTAACGTCATACAACTCGTCGACGGAAATCCTCTCACTTACTCAATCTCACGTTGGCAATAACACTACAAGCATTACAGGAACAGGCAACATTGTTGCTGGCAAAGCGACGCCTAGTGGGTTCGCCGGTGGATCATCCGGAGAAGAGGCAACAGGGTTCTTTGATGGTACAACTGTGCTTGTAGCGATGAACGGACAGAACATTTTAGGAATAGCTCAGCAATTGGTTTTAGCCATCGACCATCAAAATGGCCACAATGGCGCACTTCAAGCTAGTCATAATTCAAATGGAAGCATTTTCTACATTAATCAGACAACTGCCGGGGCAGCCGGGAACAAATCTATGTCCGCCACCGGTGCCTTAGGTTCCAGAATTTCTGGTTTCACCGGAGGAGCAAATGCAACCACGGCACCTAACCAGTTCTTGACACCTTCTACCGCAACGAGAAACAACTCGCACGGGTTCTTACCTTATGTGCCTCCGTTCTTGGACCCTCAGACTTTCCCTTTCGCGGAAATTACGTTTACACCGAGTGCAACAAGAACATACAGTATCCCAGAAATAATCGAGGGTGCATCAGTAACTTATAACAATGGAATACCGCCTGCGCCAACAGCCGGAAGCACAAACTATTTAAATTCCATGCAATTGTCTGCAAGTCTTGACCTGCTTAGTCACACTACTTTGTTAAGTGACAACGTTTCTTATAGGAGACTTTCTCAACCAAACTCACAGGGATCTAGAACAGAGAGAGTAAGAGATCCCGCCAACGATCGTGCGCGCTGGGTGATTCAAACAAAATGGGAATCTCCGGTTTTGGATTTTTCAAATTCAGAGGTAACGGCACTAAAGTTGAGTGACAACTCATTAGAAACAGTTACGGGATCCCCATGGAAACTGAGAACACAAGATAACTATTATGAAGAGAAGGTTCAGGCATCTGCCCCATACTTGACTTCTTCGACAGGTATGTGGCATCAGTCGGGATCTATCCCAACGTCCACACAGGGCTACTTCCTGGCCGTCGCAGGCCCACCAAGAATCGGCGCCGATGAAGGAAACTTGGCAAAAAAGCTAGGATTTGTAAAGGACTCTGGAGATGAGACAAAGAGTGCAACATTATTCGACCCGGATTCTATAAAGAAGTTGGGCGTAATCGCGAAAGATAAAGAGGTCTGCGAGGCTATAGTTGCAATACCATTTTTCAAGGCATCCGATAATTCGGACATAGAGTTCTTCGAATTGAATGAATCTGAACTCGAACTGGCCAAACAGGCTAATTCTAATGCAATAGCAAGACACATACAATTGTTACATGAACGGTCCGCGCAAGATCATGAAGTAATAAAGAACAGCTATAGAGAGTTTTATGACAACCCATCTAGTCCAACAGGAAGGTTTAACATAGCATATCAACTTAGAATGATAGACAAATTTATCCTACCACCTCACTTGGATTTCATAAACAATCCCAGAATAAAGCCACATTTGCAATTTTTCTTTCAATTTAAAGCAAAAATAACGCAATCTCAACTAAAAGATTTGTGGGAAAACGTGTATCCGGATTCAGACGTCGGAATTTTCAGAGCACAGCATTCTAATATTAGACCAACAAAGGAACAGGTAGATAACTTTTTAGAGACTTCAGATGTAGAGTTCTTGTCTACCTATTTGGACGTTGAGCCAATGATAGATTTCAAGCAAATAGCTTCAAGTTTTAAGAGTCCGGAAGATTTTGCAAAAAATAAGGTTAGGTGGTTGATTTTTAAAGTTAAATATCGAGCAACGTCAAACTACGAAGATCTTAAAATGAAGTCAATGTCTCCCGCGGGCATCTCAACAGATATTTTGCAGCGTAATGGTATACCAATTAGAAACGACAAGGTAGAGTCAGCAAGAAACCTGCAGTTTAATTGGCCATATGACTTTTTCTCGATTGTAGAATCAGCGCAAATCGAAAGCAAGGTGGATTATTATTCCAAATTTGCAATAGCTTCGGAAGCTTCAGACTCCAGCATCCGGTCATTTGAGAGAGTGGACACAACGCAAGATACGGAAGAATATACGACACACGTTTCGGCGTATACTTCCGCCCCGGCTTCTGGTGGCTCTGCTGGAGGCCAGACATCAACTCAATATTATTCTCTGATCGGGTCGACTGAAGCAACGGAAGGGTTGGTAATCCGACAGTTGGTAAAATCGAATGAGGTAGATTCTCCAAGCCCGGCAAATGTTTTTACATTTACTGTAGATACTGGATATACAATGAAAACTGATTCTGAATCTATTTACATTAACGGACTTCTACAAGCCCAAGGGTCGAGTAATGACTATACTATCAGTGGGAACACAATAACTTTCACAGATAACATAGAAAACTCTTCCTCAATTTACATGACTTACTTGAAGCAGAAAAATAGTTAGATAAAAAGGAGAAATTAGCAGAAAATGCCGTTTTTTGATCAAAAAGAAGAAGTAATGGACGTCCAGCTGACGCAATTTGGAAAGGATTGCTTAGCCAGAGGTGTCTTTCGTCCGGTCTATTATCAATTTTTCGACGATGATATATTGTATAATTCAAAAAACGGAGGCTTTTCGGAACACCAAAACGATGCTGAGGTCCGGATTCTAACAGAAACCCCGAAATTGAAGACACAACATTTGACATATTCAGTTCAAGAGCAATATAAAGTAGAAGATCAACTAATAGTAGAGAGAAGAAAACCCAGATTTGCACCCCTTAGAAGAAACGTGGATCCAGATCTTCAGAGTAAAATTCTCATTTACCCCATGGGAGAACAAGACGTCGCATCAGCTGACTACCCTCGTTTTTCAGTGTTATCTCTGGATGCACCCTTCAGTCAAGGGCAGATAACGTTCTTAACTTCTTCTGATGTTATAAGAAAGGTTCCACAGATAAATGTCAATCCAAAATTTACGATAATTAGAAAGGGCTCACGCTCTCAATCTGAAAGAATAATAGATGAGGACTATTACGACCTCACATCTCATGAGATAAAGTTTTCAGATAATTCAAAATTAATAAGAAAAGAGGAAAATTTTTTAATAGACCTGCAAGAAGTAGGCACATTTTATGGTTTGGATAATTTTGAAGTAGAAATTTATGAAGTACTTCAAAATGAAGATCGAGAATTTTTATTAAGATTGGATGATAAAGAACAAATCAGAACAATGTTCGAGATAAAGACTGATTCAGATGTTGAAAACCTGGAAATGGAAACAGAGAAACAAACAAATTATAGAAGAAGAGGAGAAGAATAGAGCACATGTCAGAAGGACAAGAAAGACCAGCTACATTAAGTGAGCAGAGGCTCAGTGTTCACCCTGTTTTGAGGACTAATAGAATCCTGCTTAGTCAACCTAACTCTAGAGTGATCAAAATACGTGTGGATTATTCTCTTAATCTGGACAGGCCCTTATATCATGGTGTTGACGAAATCGCATCTTATTTGAACAGCCCAAGCGGCCAGCGCGAATCGCGAATTGTTTTTTTGGTTGTGGATCGAAACAACGAAGACCTTATCGGTGATCTAGCAGATCCTACAACTGCCAGGAGGACATTAATGAATCAAGTGACAGATGAACGTTTTTTGCGTTCAAACACTAGATCTGGCTATCAAAGGGTGCCGCTGCACAGTGTTTTAACTCAAAACATGGATAGAAACAATTACACAACTGTCACAGAGGTTCAGAACTCAACACAGTATGAGGTGCACGGACAAATAGAGATTGAATATAAGTTCCTCCACGACGGCGACGAGCCACTTAGTAAAATTTCGGTATTTGATGATGAATATAACCCGCGCGACCCGGTTTCATTTAATGTTTCGAGATTGCATTTGGTAGGCTTTATAGAAACTCCATATTTGAGACATGGAGATTATGATGCACAAACAACACCACAAGAGTTGATGACGATACCTTTAACAGAAATTACATATGATTTACTGTTAAGTGACACTTCTGATCAAGTAACATCAACTGCTCTATTGCGACCACCATCAAAAAGAGAAATCTTTTATGTAAACGATAATGATCCTAGATTTTCCGAAATAAATTTAAGACCATACTCCGGACCAGCACACTATCATGAAGAACCAGTAGACGGTTATGTAGGTTGGATGGCCGGCCACGCTGCCGGCGCGATGGGTCCCAAGTTAGATGTGCGAATAGTGCCAAACCATAAAGTCACGGTAGACGCGCCTCCATGGAACTCTGAACCCATAAGACCATCAATAGGTCAGTTAGGGGTCTATGAGGAGACTGGATCGAGCCTACAATCTATGGTAAAATCATTTTTATCACCAGAAGAACTTAACACTTCTCGTTTCGCAACAGAAATGTTAAAGGCGTCGATAGCTGCAGCCACTAGGAACAATAGGTCTTCCTTTGTGGAGCCATGGTCAAGAACACACACTTGGATTACGAAAGATGGAAATGAGGACGATCAAAATTTGGATAGTAGTTATAACTGCATAATTGGAGTCAAATTTCTAGAGATTTTGGAGAATCATTCTCCATTCGGTAGATTGATATCTCACTTTAAGCAAATAGCTGTACAATCAATAGGTCAACGTAACCCCCGCCTCAGAATAGCAAAATCTATGTTAAAAAAGTTTGTAGATAGCAGTGGTATTTTGAACCTCTCAATAGTGAGAAGAAGACTAGACCAGAGACCTTATAATAATAACGATCAAGATACCAAAACTTATCATGACTTTGAAGAAAATCAAAAGAACAAGATAATTGTACAAACATCAGACGCCCAAATCACAGGCGCCAGCGTCGTTTTCCCCGCGCGCTGGGACACAGCAGAATTGGAAGAAGTACGAGTTGATTTTGAACAATTTGTTAACTTAGATCAGAGTGAGTCAACTCAACAACGCGCCAACGCTATTGAGCGCACTCGTCAAAGTTCAGTTGCGGACGGCATTTATGCAACAAGATCCTTTTTGTTAAGAGACTATGAATTGTTTTATAACTTGGACTATGGAAAGTATACTTACGATATAGATCTGGCTATCTTGGATGGGTCCAAGTCAATAGTAAAGGGGTTTAGACAAGATCTCGTTGCTGCAAAGCAAAAAGTAGAAATCTTGCTAGAGGTCCTGTCTTCTCCGATAGTTAGAGACACCTCCGGCCGCATGATTACCGGCATTTATGATTATCATAACAGAAGATTTTACAACGTAAAACCTGATCTGAGACAGCAAACTTTAAGGGCCGCTAAGGATCTAATCGGCCGCTTTAGAGACTGTACAGTCCTATTGACGGGAGAGGATCCCATCTCTAGTGACGAAAATTTTGAAGAAGCTTTAGCAAAGTGCGACCCAGGCTTACATTCGTCTACACTCGATAGTCTAAAATACTTAATAACAGAATCTGACAAGTCAATTAAATCGTTAGAGAAATTATTGTCAGATGTTTTTCTAGAGTCTGGAGAAGCTGCAAGTAACAACACAAACGAAATCCACGTACCGAACGCCACAGGGCACAGTGCACCGATCCTGCACATAAGATGTAACACTGGAATAGTTCACGATGCATCCGACACTCTTAAAATGGTGGCCGATTATGGAATTTTCTCATCGCGCACAGGCGATGGAGCCCTGTCCAGGTTTATAAGATCAGCGCAATCACAAATTGCTGTCCGGACCTTGGATGCAAATCCTGCAGGAGGCGCACCACTGTTTGAAGATTACGGTGTCACGGGAAATTCGAACACAAACATTTTGAATCCAACAGCCAACATCCGCGCCGGAAGAGACCTGTTATCAATAGACACTGAATCGTTTCTACCAATCGAATTCACAGTAATGCAAGGAAGGAGACTAGATGTTTCGCCATCCGAACCAATGCAATTCACTGTAGAGAACCCAAGAGTAAATACTTCTGGAGGCTCCCGGCCAGCCTATTCTCCTGCAGCAGCATTGAAAACTTCTTTACCTACGTTTCCGAACATGAACATAACTCGGCGATCAATTCCATCATTCGGCGCGCCCATTGTGAAGATGGACGCACCCGGGTCAATCCTAAAGATAAAAAAATCTGACTTTGACCTACTAGCATCGTCAGAACGAGCAATAAAAGAGTCTAAAATCTTAACTATGATGCAGGAGGATTCCCATGTCCTCGGCGCAGCAGTTAAATCTTCTGCGTTTGATGCTAGATTTTTGTCATCAACTGTAGGGGGTATGTCAAACTCATTTTCCGGATTTGATATTTCATCTTCAAGCAAGGACATCACATCGGCAGTGTTAAACAGCATAGCAATAGATTCATCTCTACTTTCAGATGGGGTCAAGTCATCACTCGCAGGCACAATGGTAGACTCTCAAACGGAGGATGATTTTCTCAGAAAAATAGACGAAAATTACAAAGAATTAAGAGCAATAAAAGATACTCTTAAGGGACTATATAATGTGTTCAGTCGCCTAGTCACAATAACAAAAATAAGTTTGCCGGCAAGTTTTGACACAACGCGGTCTAAAGACCTGTTTGAAAATGGCGAAGCAGCAACTATGGAAAAGCCAGAACTTGAAATAACGCAGACACCGTTTCAAAAGAAAGCTGCAAGATTTGTTGAATTTTCCAAAATGGGAGATAGGAAGACATTCAACCCAGGCGATGCAATGAAGAGAATATCAGATCTATCAGGCACCGCTGCAGGACCTAGCGAAGTAAAGGTGGTTAAACTATTTAAGTTGGAGCAAGTTGGTGTAAGTGACAACATACCGAACGTGAACAACGCGTTAATGATGGAGTTGAATTAAAGATGACAGAAGAATATAAAGATATTTGTACTGACGATCCAATCGACCGCAGCGCCGCTGAATCCGCAGCACCATCAGTGCCATGGCAAGGTCCCCGCCGCGACACTTCGAGTCCGAGAGATCTTCGAGATCCACTAGACGACTTCGAAGCAACTGTCGCTCGCCGCGAAATCACCACGGGAAGAATAACAATAGGAAAGCGCGAAATAAGGATGTATCCGCAACAGTACGTATATAATTTTCCAGAAATTCGGTCGACCCAACCATACCGCGCTGGATTGAATCTTCCTCGTTTAGACCCATCCGCATTGCGCCAGGCACCTTCCATGAACCCTTCGGATTATAAATCAACAGAATCAATAAAAAATGTTGTAAATTTACAAGATCCATTGAGATACTCCCTGGGAAAGATCTTTGTAGAAACAGATCTTTTGGGAGCACGCTCAGATGAAGAAGAAGAATCAAGATTTTCAATTTTAAACAGTAATCGATTGCTCCGCCATGGCGGCGGCAACCAGGGTTCGTTTCCGATAAATGGAGAAAGAGATCCAGAAATTTCGTTATGGCTCCCCAGGCCAGACTCCGAGGATTTGACTTTTGATGATGAGACTGGCTTGATCTATGAATCTGTCACAATTTCGCGCGCGAACATTCAGGCACACAATTACTACGACCTTAGCGTCACACCAGAAGAGGCGAACTTCATCGACAGTCCCCTACTTGCAGCAGGTAATCAATATTTGATGAGTCTTTTTCCATCGGAGGATAAAACATTCGAAGAAACCAGGTTCAAGACACATGCAGCATTTCACAGATCCGAACTTGATCACATGGAGACTTTTCCTAAATTCTACGCAGAAGCAAAGGTGATTATACCAGCAAGAGAGGAGATCTTCACTGATGTGTATGACCATAGTCAGCAAAATCTAGAGAGACAATCTGGGTATTACCAAATAAGAAGTCACGAAAGGAAGAATCTTAAAAACATTTATGAAGGTTTCCTAAGTTCTTCGCTTGCTATCGAGGACGGATACAGGCCAGATTTTTATTTCGACCCAGAAGAGGCCGAAGTGTGTCCCGAGGGGGTGGTTGTTGAAAAGTATCCATCTGATGAGGTAGCTCTCATAGGTCGATTGAATGATTTAATTTTTGAAGAGGTTGAAGAAGAAGGGCCCACGCGACGATGGATCGATGTAAATTCGGACGGATTTGTAGAAATTTCTTTTAGAATGCCAGATAGAGAGGAATCAAACTGGGCTAGATTTTTTACCGGGAATGGGTCGGACACTGTTCTGCTGAGTATGTTGGATGGGATGCACACTTCCCCACCTGAAGGAAATGTTGAAAACACGCAAATTTATGATACTCTCTATGCATATAATCTCGAAATGAGCATTCTTGATCAAGCTACGCCATCGTCAGAAGACGACTTTTATATGGACAGGGACGGTGATAGATATTATAGCCCAAACGAAAAAACAGTATTTGATTACCGCCCTCGAAAAGTTGACCACGTATTCAAACACATGAAAGAATGGGCAGATACAGTATTTCCAACAGAATCACCAGCGGTGCAAGCGCGCAACTTTAGAAGACTTTTTTCCAGACCAGATTTTCCTCTTTTGTTCCGCGATTCATCCAGAACATTCTCAAGGGCCGGCAGAAATGTTTTTGTTAGAGACGCAAAGTTGGCAATCACAGAATCCAGGAATGAATTCTACAACTCCCTCTATAACTTCTCAAACCACCTCGTGCCACGTTGGGGCAACGCGATGCAACCGGAGCAAATTTTCAAAACAAAGGTGTGCCCATCAGAAATCATAGCATTTAGGATGGAAAAAATAAACACGTTCACTGGACAAGTGTTGAAAGAATTTTATTTTTTCAACAACCCTGATACAACTGATTTTACCTTCATAGATAATGAGGTCTCTATAGGAGGGAAATACAAATACAATATTTATGCTATTAATTTAGTGGCAGGAGTACAATACCGTTATCTTGCTCCCGAAATATCAGCTGATCTGGGACCCGGTCACCAGGACCCTCAAGGGAGAATCCGCCCGGGGGTAACGTTTCAATTTGAAACAAAGCCATTTCAAAAAATAGTGGAGACACCTTATTTCTCCCAGGATGTTATGTTTGTGGATTTGCCGCCGGTGCACCCAAGTGTGCGACTTCATAAGATGTCTTCAGATGAAGAAGAAAATGCACATTTTCAGATAATTTTTGAACCAAGAATAGATAACACTTCTGAGGTGCCCATGGCGCTCAGGCCAGGAGATCAAGAAATTATTTCCAAGATGTTAGAGGCCCAGTCTTTTATTTCAGATTCAGAGAGGCCCCCTGGTCACTTGAAGTATTCTTCAGATACGAAACCTACGCATTTTGAGATGCTTGTTTTATCTAAACCTCCGGAAGATTATTCTAGTTTTGAACAGGCAGATTATTATGAAACTACAGCAGAGAGTGCCTATTTTAATTTTATAGCCCCCGAGAATCAGGACAGATATATGATTTTTCGCACTAGGGATTACGGAGGAATTTCTAACCCGGGCCACATGTTTCGTTTTCGGTTCAATAAATATGGTGACGGATCTTATTATGAATTTGAGATTTATGAACCTGACGACGCTTTCAACCTCGCGCGCATGTCGTGTGATAGATATCTAAGTATAAGCCCGGCTCAAATACAGAAAGCTTATAATTTTGGAATCGAAGGCCAGCCGGAGCAAAGAGAATTGTTAGAGCTTTTAGAATCAGCCCCAAATCTCGCAGATTTTAACATTGGACTTGCACCCAGTGAAAATTCAATTTGGGGTAGAAATTTCAAAATAAGACTTAGGTCCCAGTCAACCGGTCGTATGATAGATTTTAATTTTAATTATTCAATCTCCGCACACCGAGACAATCAAGAGTCTTTGGACCCAGCTCGCGCTGATGCTGAGGATGTTTGCGGGAGCGTAAATACTATAGAAGATAAGAACAATAATGTGAAAGAAAGAATACTCTCCTCTAGACGATCAATAACATCTGCAGGCCGCGGCACTACGGAAACAGGAAGAGGTTCTAATTCTGGTAACGCAGACAGAGACTACTGATGTTCAGCAGAATGAGGCACATTGAGATAATTTAGCGACTAAAAGATCGCAAATATAAAAGAATTATTATTTACAAAACACTATTTATTAGTGATTTTACACAAAAAAAGGAGCATAAAATGGCATTTTTGGATAATTCAGGAGACATTATTTTAGACGCGGTATTAACAGACATCGGCCGTAAGCGCCTGGCAGCAGGTAGATTTAACATTTACAAGTTTGCGCTTGGAGACGAGGAGATAAACTATGAACTTTGGAACCCAAACGACGCGAGAGGGACGGCTTTCTATGATCTAGAGATCCTACAGGCTCCCATTTTGGAAGCGTTTACCAGCGACCAATCTCTCATGAAATCCAGGTTGATAACTCTTTCCAGGACGGACCACCTCTATATGCCCATTTTTAAAGTCAACAACAAGACTTATGAGAACACAATGTCAAAGCCTGTCGCAGGTACTGATAATCAGTTTTATATAGTGGCAGATCAGTTGACTCACACGGTTAACGACGCTGCAGCAGCCCGAGGTAAAACCGCACCGGAAGGCTGGATTTATGGACTCCCGGGACAGACCCATGTTAATCCAACTAAATGCATAGCGATTGACCAGGGAATAGATTCCACTGCCGGCGGCCGCAACATAACAACGACAATGGATGAAGAGCTTTTAGAGTCTGCGTTCATTGTAAAGGTAGACAACCGCCTACTGTCAATTTCGACAGTCACGGGCCCGCAACGTGGAGATTCATCACCTAGAACTCCTCAGTATTTAGATGACGACTACGTCGCGTCTTATTATTTTGTAAGAGGGCAGCTCCAGGGAGCAATTAAAGATCCTGCCGGAGCAAACCAGGACTATCGAAAAAGAGATACAATCACACCAGGCATGAGCGCTGCCGATCAGGCCGCCGCCGAAGAGTGTGAAATGTTCCGCGGCCCACTTGGTAGAGTTTTGCAGATAGTCCCAACTGTAAAGACAGAGTTACAACACGGAACCTCTGTGTTCGAAGAGTTGGGAGCCCTTAGTACCACAGATTTGACATACAAGAACACAAATGACATTCAGGATCATTATTACATAGACACTACCATAACTGTACAGGGAATGACGACTGGGTACTCAATCGACATACCGGTAAAGATAATAAAAGGAAAATTTTGATAATTCAAATTAGGAGAAACCAATGAGCGCGATTTCATTCAAAACTTTAACACAAGACGACGTTACAACTTCGAGAACCCTGTTGCACGAATCGATTCCAATCACCGGAACTTTAGTGTCAGGAACATACGAAACATCTTCAGTTACATCGAGAGGTCTTAATGTCAAGACTTTTTCTCACGGGATGTTTCAATCAATTTATGACTATCCCTATGCATCATCTTCGGCAAATCATGTTTTTGATTTGACAGTCGGCTGCAGCACGGGCTCGTATTCGGCATCCGGCTCAATAGTGGCTCTGAGCAAACAATCAGAAGCTCAGGTTTCTAAAAAGGTAAACATTTACAATCAGATGGCCCAAGTTCTTGTCGGGTATGACACGGACGGAAACATCAGAAGATTCGACGCCGACGGAGATTACGGAACAACTACTGACAAGATGGACGACATGGTTTTCATGAACTTCTCTCGCCTCTTGGTGAAAGATGAAATAAAGAAAGGATCCTTTGAGTTGAAGCTAGGTGGTGATCCGGACTGGGAACAAGGGAACTCCGCAACCACTGTCGTGACAATCACGGATGCGGCCTCCGCAACAAATTATAGAGCTAACTCTCCCGCTGGTGAATATGGTTTCTTGAAAAACGGAAGCACCACTGTCGGCTTGATTTATTATCAAGCTGGAATCGTTGCGCTAACAGCTAGTGCGGTAGGTCAAGCCTCAGCACGAGCAGGAGAAAGTGTAAATGTTGAAATGCACGAAAACGCCGGAACGAGCATAACACTCCTCAGGACCGGCTCCATGGACGCTTTTTCTGATGGTGTGAGAAATCGAATACACAACATTAAGTTTAATAACACAACTGAACTTAACTCAACCATTTATTTTTGCAGAGCAAATAAAGGAGAGTTCAATTACAGTTCGAACCCGACTTATCTTACAGGTAGTAAAATAAGAGTAAAAGAAGACCCGGGCACAAACGAATTTAAGAACATGCCAATGTCTTATGTTACAACCGTGGGCTTGTATTCACCAGACAACGAGCTTTTGGCAGTTGCGAAACTATCAGAGCCAATAAAAAAGACCCCAATAAATGAACTGAACTTGAGAGTTAGATTGGATTATTAAAAATGACCTTCAAAAGATTTCGAGCGAAAGACATAGTAATGAATACTATTGTGACAAAGCCAGAAATCAATTTCTTGGTCAACAGTGGTTCAGTCCATTACCAATTTGAGAGAACACAGTCAGGTGATTTTTCAAACAATGTTAAACATATTCCATCCGGACATGTCAGTCTCCTAGAGAGTAACATTAACAGGCCCGCAGATTCCTTGATCTATCCTTTTATAGAGAAATCCAGCACCAGATATGCATGGAAAACAATAAGCACAAGCAGGTTTGACGACAATACTCAGTTTTTATATGGTGACACTTTGACAGGGTCATATCCTGACAGCGCTTCTTTGAGTAGAATCTACATTCCGTCAGGCCAAGAATTTAGCACCGACGTTGGTACAGACGACGAAGTGGCGGCTCATGGAAACAAGAAATATATCAGTGCACTAAAAAACAGCATCAACTCTCAAGATAACTTGGGCTATGGTATTTCTTATGGAGACCTAGGAACAAAAGAGGTTAATCTTGTTTGTGTACCGGGTATTTTTTATGGTTCTCAAATCACGCGCGGAACGATTGAGTTAGAACATTATATAACAGGCACTTTGGTCTCAAAAGCTACAGATAAGTTTTCAGATGGACGACTGATACAAGTCTCAGGCGCCTCCAGCCACAATAATGAGCAAGTAGGCGTGGTTGTTTATAACCATGGAATAATGGCACTAACTGCTTCATGGGATCTTCATGATCATTCTCCTGAGAAATTTCTTTCTACATCTGCCACTTCACCTCCTAAGTGGACGAACTTCGGGACAGGTATTTCCCAAGCAGGTACACAACTTGCGCACTCAACCCCTACTGGTTCTACGTATTTGGTGAAGTTTAAAGGGTTAAATAAAATCCCTACGATGACAATGTACGCTTATTCTCAAATGGCAGAAGATAACTTTTCAAGCAATCCGACCTTTACAACAACATTGTCATCGAGCCAGACAGAAATCACAACTGATGGTTATCACGAGGGAAACATTAAGATAGCTCCAATTAATAAATCTTCGTACGCTGATTATGAAGAACATTTTGAGAATACCACTTACATCTCTAAGGTTGGGATATATGATAAATACAAAAATCTCATAGCCATAGCCTCTCTCGCCACGCCGGTTAGAAAAACAGAAAAGAGGGATTTTATGTTTAAAATAGGTCTCGACTTCTAGTGGGCCCCAAGCTGAGAAAGAAGAAAATGAAGTTCTTGGCTCTAAAGATAACATCTCTAAAGTCAGAGCTTGAAGTGTCGAGTCAAATACTAAGAGAAGCCGCGGCCGAAGTAGAGAAAATGTTCAGTGATAAATATGACCCTCCAAAGAAAGAAGAAGGAGAAGATAAAGAATTAAAACAACCAAGCCAGAAACAAGAATACCAAGAAAAAGAAAAAGCTCAGAAAGATCAGTCAGAACTTGAACCTTCAAACACAGAAAAAAAGCCAGAAGTAAAAAAGCTATTCAGAAAAATTTCCACTAAAATACATCCCGATAAACTTCAAGGTCTTGAACCCGGATCAGAAAAAGATAAAAAAACACAACTATATCAAAAAGCCAGGCTTGCTCTGGAAGAGGATGATCTGTTGACACTATCAGAGGTCGCCATGGAATTGGGCTTAGAAATCCCTGAAATAACAGAAGAAGTGATAAAGGAAGCAGAAGAGAAAATTTCTTCTATAAAAAAAGAAATAGATGGTGTAAAATCTACAATTGTATGGCACTGGTTTTTTGCCGAAGGAAAAGAAAAGAAAGACGAGATCTTGAAGATCTTGTTTAAAAAGATGTATGAGCAAAGAAAAAACAATAATCCTAGGGCTTGATATTTCGACGTCCATAACTGGCGCCACGGTGCTTCGTGGTGGAAAGATAGTCGAAAGTTTTTATTGGGATACTAGAAACAAGAAACACTTTCCAAGCCTTTACGAGAAAGCTTTAATAATAAAACAGAATTTGTTAGAAGTCCAAGCAAAAAATAAAATAGATGAAATCTTTATAGAACAATCACTCCAGTCTTTCCGTTCAGGTTTTTCCTCAGCAAAAACTTTATCGACATTATCTAGATTTAATGGTATAATTTCTTGGTTGTGTTTTGAGATTTTTCAAATTCAACCACAAATGATAGCAGCCTCCTCAGCTAGAAAAAAAGCAGGGGTAGAAATTAGAAGAGGAGAAAACTCCAAAGAAAAAGTTCTTCAGTTTATTCTTGACAATTTCCCCCAAATTGAGATACAATATACAAAGCATGGAAATCCCAAGCCAGGGATGTACGATCTGTGTGACAGTATTATAATAGCACTCGCGGGAGATAAAGTTGTCGGAGAAACTAAAATTACTTAAAAGGGCCCTCGGCCGATGTTGGACCAACGAAGAGGAGCACCAGTTTCACTGCCCTAAGTGCAACCACCACAAGCTAAAGCTCTCAGTAAATATCGATAAAGGAGTCTTTAAGTGTTGGATCTGTGATTACTCAGGGACTAAGATTTCTCCACTCATTCGCAGGTTTGCCCCATCCTACTATGCAGACTGGCGCTTGCTTGAGGGTGAAGTCGACCTGGACAAGTACGACACTATCTTTGCGGCAAAAGAAGAACTGCCACCTCAGACAATCGATTTACCAGAGAACTTCCAAACACTTACCGGTAAGAAGACAAAAATAAAACGAAAAGCACTTAATTATCTTTACTCTAGAGGGTTTACAGACACCGACATCCTGGTTTGGAAAATAGGCTTTTGTGATTTTGGAGAATACCAAGACAGAATAATCGTTCCATCTTTTGATGTTCAAGGGAATTTAAACTTCTTTATTGCTAGATCTTATACGGATGACTGGATGAAATACAAGAACCCAAAAGTAAGCAAGGACATTATCTTTAATGGATTGAACGTTGACTGGGATAGCGACATAGTATTGGTAGAGGGCGTGTTCGATGCAATGAAGTGCCAAAACGCAATTCCCTTACTTGGCTCAACGCTTCGGGAAAATTCAATCCTATTTCAGAAAATCTGCGAAAGAAAGCCAAATGTCTACCTGGCTCTTGACGATGATGTGAAAGATAAAGAGTTTGGAATTGCAAAGAAATTAAGAGAATACGGAATAAATGCTATGTCTATCAAGATTACGCCATACGCAGATATCGGAGAAATGCCAGTAGAAATTGTTGAAGAGCGAAAACAAAATGCTGACATTGTTTCCGATTTAGACTATTTACATTATAAATTAGATTTTTAGGATATATCAAATAATGTCAACGAGTCACAAACTTATAATGGAAAACTGGAGAGAGTTTACTCGTTTGTGCGAGATAACCGGATTAGATAATCAAGTTGCGTTCACGATGGACGCGCCTGCTGTTTCTTCTGCGACAACGGGAAAAGAGAAAGCAAAACACCTTCCTTCACTCGCCGCGGCAACGGGCTTGAGTGAGCTGGGGCATTTGATAGTCAATAAAGCATCCGAATTTATGAATACATCTGGTTTTAAAAGTTTCTCAAAATGGTGGAACGCTACAGTAGGACAAGAGGGGATCATGCTATTGCCTTCTTTACCGCGGAGCGGAGAGAAGGAAGATGTAGAAAAAGCGCTGAAAGAGTTTGTGATCTATGTCCTTTTCATGACCGTCGGGATTAAGATACTACAAGTAGGCTGGTTCATAATTAAACCCCTTGTTATGCCGCTTATTAAACTTTTAAAATGGGTATTTCAAGCTAGTAAGATTGCAAAAGCAATTGCCGCTTTCGGTGCCATCTACGGTTTTTCTTACTTATTTAAGGGCATCAAGAATCATTTTGTAAAGGTGTACAAAGAAAATCCCGATTCGGTTACCATGGATGATTTGAAAACACTTGTAGCCGACGGCGCCGAAGTTGTCTTAAAAGATTATAAACTCAAACAGTGTCCCAATGGCGTTTGGACTGCACCGGACGCAACATGTTCTCCATAATGCGCAAACAAAATGCTGACATTGTTTCCGATTTGGACTATTTACATTATAAATTAGATTTTTAGGAGCACAATAATGGAACTTACAAAAAGAAGACTAAAAGAAATCATCGCAGAAGAGATGAACCACTTAGCAGAAACAGGCGACCTCAACATGATTACCGAATCAGAAAAGAAAGCATTCGCTATCATTCTTGAGAAACTTACGCCAACTCAACTAGAAGAGCTTGGCCTCAAAAGAATTTAGTTGACACCCCTACCAAACCCTGCTATACTTAGAGCATAACAATTATTCATGGAGAATAAATGAGATTTGCTCACATCGCGGATACACACATCCGAAACTTAAAATATCACTTTGAATACAAAGAAGTATTTCAACAACTTTATAAATCACTAAAAGAAGAAAAGGTAGATTACATTATCCACTGCGGAGACATCGCACACACTAAGACACAAATCTCACCAGAGTTTGTCGACATGTGTAGAGACTTCTTTCAAAACCTCGCGGCCATCGCGCCAACCTATATCATCTTGGGTAACCATGATGGCAACCTTCGTAACGGCTCCAGGCAAGATGCCCTTTCGCCAATTGCAAAAGCCATCAATGACCCAAATTTAATCCTGCTAAAGAATGCCGGTGAGGTAAAGATCAGTGATAAGTTTTGTCTAAATGTTTTATCTGTATTTGATGAAGAAAACTGGGTAGAACCGACAGACGAGAGTCTAGTTAACATAGCACTGTATCACGGAGCTATTGACAAATCTAAGACAGATCAGAACTGGACACTAGGCGGCGACCATAGTATCGAAATCTTTGAAGAGTTTGACTTTGCCTTTCTTGGAGATATTCATAAAACACAGAAGTTAGATAAGGAAGGTCGTATCTGGTATGCTGGTTCTACAGTTCAACAAAATTTTGGTGAGTCATTGGATAAAGGTTATCTACTTTGGGATATTGAAAATAAAGACAACTTTACCAATAGACTCATTACCTTCAATAACCCAAAGCCTTTCGTTACTCTTACTCTAAGCGAGAAGGGGAACCTGCCCAGAACCAAGCCCCCAGAAGGTGCACGTCTTCGTATCGTGTCTGAGAGTAATGTGTCCTTGGATAAGGTTCGCAAGGCAGTCGACATTGCAAAGTTCAAGTACAATCCTGAATCAGTAACTTACCTCAACCGGGCTGCCGGCAAACAAATTAAGGTAGCAGCACCTGAAGGCTTGGAGAAACAAGACTTACGAGACATCAAGACACAGGAAACTCTAATGGCCGAGTATTTAAAAGAGTACGAATCTACAGAAGAAGTCTTAGAGAAAGTTTACAAACTAAACAAAGAGTTCAACAAACAGATTGAAGAGAACGAAGATGTAATGAGGAACATCAATTGGTCACTTCAGAGTTTGGAGTGGGATAACCTGTTCAACTACGCAGAAGGAAACAGAATTGACTTCACTAAGTTAGAAGGTATCGTCGGCATCTTCGGAAAGAATTACTCAGGCAAATCTTCTATCGTGGATACTTTGCTGTACTCCATGTACAACTCCACCTCGAAGTCAATTCGAAAGAACCTAAACATCATCAATCAAAACAAGGATGAATGTGTTGCAACAGCAACGATTAAGATTGACGGGACTGACTACGTCATCGAGCGAAAGTCAAACAAGTATACGAAGCGACTAAAAGGCGTAGAGACACAGGAAGCTACAACAGACTTAGAATTCTATTCAGAAGATGCAATCGGTAACCACACAGGTCTTAACGGTACCTCACGCCAGGACACGGATAAGAATGTAAGAAGGTATTTTGGAACACTTCCGGACTTCCTCGCAACATCTATGGCCTCTCAGCTAGACTCCTTGTCGTTTATCAACGAGGGTTCTACAAAGAGGAAAGAGTTCCTGGCAAAATTTTTAGACTTAGAGATCTTTGACAAGAAATTTAAGATGGCCAAAGAAGCGTCAGCAGAAATCAAAGCATCCCTAAAGAGACTTGAGGGAATTGACTTTGATGCAGACATCAAAGCCATTAAGTCGGAAATTATCAAGGGAGAACTTGCGATCGAGAAAAACAAAGCAATTTGTCAAACCTTGAAAGAGGAACTATCCTTACTAATGAAAGAAGCCGCGGCACTGCAGGATAAAATTGAATCTGTACCTGCTGAGGTTATTGACCCTGTCATGACAGCTAATAGTATCGCGAAAAAAGAAAAAGCAATTTTGCAAATAAATGCGAAGAAGATTGAAGCTCAGAGGGCCCTTGTTGAAGACAAATCAAAATATGGAAAAATTGAAGATTTTCTAGAAACCTTCGAGATTGAAAAATATAAGAAAAAGAAAGACTCTTTTACAGAGATTAGAGAAGAGTTGCAGGGCCTGGTTTTCCAACTGAAAGAATTATCCGCACAGAAGACTTTATTGGTTTCTGAACAGGATAAGTTGTGTACTAGTTGCGTTCCTTTGATTGGGGAAACTGTTCAGGAAAAATCTCTAGAGATGTCACTGCTTTCTAGAAAAATTAATTCATTAGGCTCTACACACTCTCATGACGAGCAGGTAAGAGTTGACGACTATATAAATAAATATAATTCTTTGATTGAAAAGAGGGACAAACTTGCGAATTCGATAGCGACTAATAATTTAATTGTCGAACGCGCCGATAGCCTCTTGTTCAAAGAACAGGTTCAACTTGACGGATTGAAGATTAAAGCAACAGAATATGAAGAGAACAAGGAAGCTATTGAAAATCTAAAACAACTTATGACAGACAAAGATAACTTGTCGCGACAATCCGAATCCAAAGAGGAAGAGCTGACTCTTTGTGGGCAAAGAATTATGTCACTTCACAAAAAGCACGGCTCATCAGAACAAAAGCTATTACATGTTCAGCAGCAATTCAAAGAATTTCAGGAGCTAGAAGAGAGTTTTGCAGCTTATCATCTTTTTATGGTTTGTTGTCACCCGAATGGGGTTTCATATGAAATCATTAAAGAAAGATTGCCATATATTAATCAAGAGATTTCTAAAATCTTGACTAATATTGTTGACTTTGAAGTGTTTATCTCTAATAATGAGGACAAGCTTGACATCTTCATTAAACACCCAAGCCACGATCCTCGTCCGCTAGAGATGGGATCCGGCGCAGAGAAGACTATTGCAAGCATGGCCATACGCCTAGCTTTTTTAACAGTGTCCAGTTTACCTAAGTCAGACCTATTTATACTTGATGAGCCTGGAACAGCTCTCGATGAAGAAAACATGGAAGGATTTGTACGCATCTTAGACATGGTTAAAGGATACTTTAAGACTGTTTTGCTTATTTCTCACCTAGACGGACTTAAAGACTGTGTGGACATGCAAATCAACATCGAGAAGAAAGAAGGGTATGCACATGTTAACATTTAGGAGGATATCATGATGACACAAATAAAGGCATTCGCCGATAAATATACTGAGAAGTTTATCTCTAGGAAATTTCTGGCATGGTTAGTAGCTACAGTTCTTTGTGCTTACGGTACGGTGACCAGCGACAATTGGACAGCAATAACTTTAGCATACATTGGAACGCAAGCTCTAGTAGACATGGCGGTACAGTGGAAGCATGGACCCAGAGGTGAAAGCAATGGAATGGATATTATTTAAAAAATCGCTTAAGGAGTCTTGGCTTTGGATTAAAACTCATTGGCAAATTCCATTTATTGTTGTCTGGACAATCGCTGTTTGGGCACTATCAAGAGGCAACGCGAAAGCAGCAAAGGATGTCCTGGATGCTAAGAAGAAGTCATACGAAAAACAAATAGAGGCCCTTAAGACAGCTCATACCTTAGAAATAAGAAAAAGAGAAGAACTTCACTTAAAATACAAAGAAACCCTTGATACAATAGAAAAAGATTTTAAACTCAAAGAAGAAGAGTTATCAACAATTAAGAAAAAGAAGATAAAGCAGATAATCAAAAATTCAAAGGACAACCCTCATGAGATCAATAAGAAGATTGAAGACTTGTTTGGCTTCACTCGCGTTAATTAGTTTTACCACCGTTGCTTTGGCATCCCCCGGATCCTACACATTTGTAAAGAAAGGAGAGGTTTCTCCTTTTGACGGGTATTGCTTCGACGTGCCAGCCTCAGCACTTATCATAGCTGAAAAAGAAGACAGAGAAAAGTGGTGCAAAATAGAACAAGAAAGAGTTTTAGCTCTTCAATTGGCGCAATTTGAACTCGAAGTGGGAAAGTTACTGGCAGAATTCGAGTATAAAAATTCAGTGGATCAAAAAACAATCGAATCGCTAAGAGAAGAGAACTTAAAATTAGAATCAACAGCACTGTCAGCTCCAAACAACTATTGGTACCTATTTGTGGGATCCGGAATTTTGGTTGGAGTCGCTACAACGATATTGACAATACAGGTGATAAAATGAAAAAAAGAGATTTAGATGAGATAGCAAGAATTGAAAAAGCCATCAAGGAACGGTACGGAGAAGAAGCGATAATAAATCCAAAATCCTTATGGGACAAGGAGAAGGAGGAGAGATATCTCAGCGACTTAAAAGAATTTCATAGTCGCAGAGAAACTGAGCGAAAAGAAAAAATTGAAGAATCGGAAGGGTTTACGATAAATTTAAAAAAATCCAAAACTCAAACCGATAGGAACTGTCCTGTTTGTGGTTCTTATTCTTTTGCCGGCATTGACGATCTTTTCATGACGAAGTTCGAATGCTGCTTCAACTGCTACATACAATATGTAGAAGACCGAGAAGAAAGATGGAAATCAGGCTGGAGACCAAACAGCTAACTATTTATTATTAGCAAACTATTTATTGCAGAGGATTTTAAACAATGGCAACAACTTTAGAAATTATTGATGGTATCTCTCAGGTACTATCCAACACTCATGACGGCGCTCTCGACGAAAACGGAGAGGCAGTAAAAATCGGCTTACGCAGAGAAGAGGGAAACCCTCTCGTTGACCAAAGAATAATGGACGGCTTTGGCGCCAACGTTTATGGAGATAGGCTTCACATCAAATATCACGCAGAGATCCCACTCAAGGAAGTGCACTCTAGCGGGTTTGAGGGAGAAATGGAATCGATG
>Ga0115011_10000653_pt1 | contig 27273 bp, 14 predicted proteins | sample TroAtlMetagenome_2_FD_88705 | JGI IMG/M metagenome (GOLD analysis project Ga0115011, IMG submission 88705) | Marine eukaryotic phytoplankton communities from Atlantic Ocean - Tropical Atlantic ANT8 Metagenome | ecosystem: Environmental > Aquatic > Marine > Oceanic | place: Tropical Atlantic...
AAATCCCAAGCAGGTGCATAATCTTTTGCAGTATCAGATTTTCCAAGGGCATTAGTTAGCACATAACTCTTTTCTTTTATCTGTTGGATATTCTGTGGTGTTACGTTACCATTGGTTCTTTTGATTCCTTCGATTTTGCGATTAATATCTGTCTCGATACCGTATAGGGCACTCTGTATCTTCATTCTTGGAGCATCCTTTATTCGTATACTTGCACTATGATCTGGTTCTGATGTGCTGGCATATTCAGTATCGTAAATGATGTCATTGTCATAAAAGGCATAAAACTTTGGCTTAAACTTGCCGTCTGCATACAACCGTTTACCAAACTGTGTCAGTTTTATTTCCAATACTTCTTCTTTTTTATTAAAAAATTCCATATCTTATTACCTTCTAAACTTCTTTGGTTTTCTTGGTGGACTCTTCTTAGGGACTTCTGTTGTCCTATATGGGTTTCCTACCTTCTTGGGTTGCTGCTTGGTTCTCTGCTGCTTTATTGCCTTATCTTTAGAAAACTTTGGTTTAGTTTTCTTAGGTTTTGGCTTAGCAATATCTTTCAACTTTCTCTCCACATGCTTTCTTCTTATCTTTTTCTTCTTAGGTGGTGGAGGAGGAGGTGGTGGAGGTGGTTCTGGTTTTTCCAGTTCGACTTCCATTGTTATCTTGACATTCTCAATCAAACTAAAGAAGTCATATGGCCAGTTATAACTATATTCTGGTACCACTTCTGATGTGCCACCCTTCAGATCAAATCTGAACCTGTTGTCATCTGTGCTATCCTTTGTTGTGTCGAAGTAGTTAATCTTTGCTCTTCTCTTAACTTTGAACACCATAAATGACAATTCTTTATTCAAATATGCCTTTAGCATCTTGGATGATTCGAAAAAGTTATGCTTATTAAGATCGTGAGACAACTCTATCTCGGATGTTTCGAAGTTTACAGCAATGTCTGGACTTATATTCTGCCAAATATTGGTAAGATCATCCTTATCCAGAGTATGATTTACTTCAACAAAATACATGGCAAAAGGATTATTTGCCGATCTCTTATCGAACCTTGTTCTAGTCACATCTAGGTGAGGTGGAACAATGTATTTCTCTAGACCTTCAAGCATTCTTGTTATAGAAGTTTGAGGTATCTCCTCTCCAGTTTCAGAGTCGTCTTTTTTGACGGCGACTCGACCTGAAGAGTCTTCGTAAGTTCTCTTTTGTTTTAGGAATTCATCCTTATTAATGGATATAAGATTATGATCTTCTGCAAATCCCAGTCTCTTTGCAAGATGGTTTCTCGCACCATCCAGAGTCAAGAGGTTTAAGTCCGAGGAGTATCTCGATATGTTCTTGTAATCGAATCTTGGAACGTTAACCAGTGGTCTGTCTGTTGATAGATATTCTTTCAACCAAGTCCCTCTCATGTTGGTTTCCACCTTGGACTTCCTAGACTTGATATAAGGGATCAGGCATATTGCCTCACTGATCTCTTTTGACTCTCTGATGTTTCCTAACTTCTTGGCATCGGCTGTGAATCCTAAAGATCCGATAAGGGAACCAATGTTTTTGCTTTTATCCTGATAAACGTCTGGTGAGAAACTTTCTTTCAATTCCAAGAAGATTCCCTTGTCATTAGTTGGAACATACCCATAACTTGTCCACATACCACGAGGGGCAAGAAACTTATCATCTGCGGTGAAGTTGTGTGCTGGGATTGATTCCAGTCTGTGAGATGTATACGAAGCACTATGTGCAGAATCTGAACCTGAGAAATCCAAGATGGGACTTTCGTATTTTGTCGAAATGACCCACCTCTTGTTATCTTCCGAAACGTTGTTCGATGCTCTATCTGGAGTTACTCTCTTTCCTCCTTCGGTAATCTTGAACTCCATAGCAGGATCAAAAGTCTTTCCGTATAGGTTGATCGAAGAGGTTATCTTCATAGATACTTTCTGTTGAAGTTCTGATAATTCGTTTCTCTTGTCGTAGGTTGAGAATATAGAAACCCTATCCGAATCTATGTTCGAGATTGTCTGCATATCTACATTTGACAAAATCTCTTCCAACGTATACCTGCCACTAACAGAAGGTTTAAAAGAAATTCTAGCAACAGAAGTTCCATAATAAGAAGGTGGAGTATATGCACAATATGCCGGGTCGTGAGGGTATTCGATTGGTAATCCATATGACTTACCGTCTTGCTTGTAGTTGAAGAACGCATCGATCTGTAGAGATGCGGAAAACTTTGGTGTAACCACTTCATTTCCTGATGAGTTGTCGTAAGAACCAACATAGGAATTGTCACCGGAGTGTACAGAACCCGTGTGCATGAAGATGTATGCCTTTCCTGATGAGTTTGTCGATAGATAGTCATTGTCAGATGATCTTGGGTTTGAGAACACTAGGATGTCATCTCCTCGATTATAGGGATGGGGACTACCACTGATTATCTTCAGGTTGCCAGCAGTTGTCGATCTTATTCCAGTGTTTCCATATATATATCCATCATCCATTCCTGGAACTTTTCTGACTGGGAGGACTGTTAGGTGTCCGTTGGTGTTGTTATTTGACCCTGCAACAAAACCGTTGCCTTGGACCTCTACGACAAAAATAGATCCACTTGTGTTGAACCTATCTGCTCCTTTGCCGACATATGATGTCTGGTGGTTTCCGATGGCAAGAAGGACTTTATTTTCTTTTCCGTTTTCATATCTTGAGGAATCTAAACTTAGAGTGCTTCCCCATGCCAATTTATTAGTTGCATCTTTATAGAAAGAACCATTTACTCCGAACTCTTTCTGGTGGGCAGTGGCATTAAAACCCGAACCTGTCAGGTAAGTGTCTCCAAATTCCATTGTCTGTCCAAATACAAATTTTGGACCACCGTCGGGCTCTCTTATTGTGTCTCCCGCATCAGAGACACCGATAGACATGGACTGGTAGACACTTCCAGTAAATAAGTGAACCGAACCACTTACCCTTCCTTTAGAGGAACTAGAGTTTCCAGCAGAAGATACTGCAAAATAAAAGTTTTGATTTGGAGCGCTTGCGTTGTTACATACAGCAACTACAGAACCGAACATGTCACCGTCTTGCGATGAGGGGTGGACATATTGTGCAGATGCCGTACCATAAGTGGACCCGGAATAAAACATACATATGCCACCAGTCTGTGTTCCACCAGCAGGGTGACGACCTGTTCCAGCAACGATGACAACTCCGTCCATACTTGAGCTATTATAATTGTTAGTATCTGTATACGAGGCATAGACCATATCGTATGTTCCAGGATACCCAAGACGTGAATTGTTGGATGCTGCTCCTGGTAAGGTGTTATGAAAGATATTTGATTCTTTTATACCGTTAGCAGAAGAACTATTGTAGAGGAACAAAAGACCGGTGTTAGAGGATGCAGTAACTGGGAATGTGTCTGCTCCCAAACCTCCAGAGTTATTCAAAAGGAAGTTGACAGAGCCATGGGCACTATCAGACGTTAAGAGGTTATATCCAGTTGGGTTGGCCACGATCTTAACTTCTGTTCCGTATGCATATAGTTTTCTTCCCGAAGATGTCGGTGTTGTGAGAGATCCCGTTATCAGATCATAGTCTTGATCAAATGATCCGCTTCGGAACTTATAGACCCTTACAGATCCTAGAACACCATATGAGTAGTCCTGACTGTTTCCGATGGCAACGAAAATCTCGTTACTTCCGGAGGCAGCATCAATTCTTCTATATATATCGGAAGATGAGTCGTCGGTGAACTCGCACCTGTCTAGATACACCCACCCGTCTGCGTCGAGTTTATTCCTATAGATCGTAATGCGGTTTGGTTTAGATTCTGATTTTTCTCCGTGAGCATATGCTACAGCATAGTATCCATCAGAACCACTGAAGTATGACCCGACGGCACCACCATCATAAATGAAACTATCCCCTGTTGCTCTCACATATCCAGAGTAATTTCCAAAACGGTCCATCTTTACGTTGTCTCTCAGGACGACATCCATGTAATACGTCTTGTCTGCTTCCATTTCTTCAAACTCTTTTTCTGGTCTAGAGGTGAAGTAATTTAATGTTCCATCCTTTAGGAAAAAGTCAACCGATTCGGCAAGATAGTTGTGCATTGCAAGTTGAAAGTTTGGTTTTGCCTTGCCTGTCCACTTTGCATAGTATGGGAATGACGGATTCAATGGTTCGGAGGAGACATAAGATGGGGTAAATCTTATATTTGTATCTTCAGGGATGTTGCCTTTCGGATCATACAAACTCTCAAAAGGCATTCTGTAATCTGGTGCCTGAGATAGTGAGAACTCCTCTTGTGGATTTTGAGCCAGAGTGGTTATTGTTGTAGTGCTTGCAGCACTGCCAGTAAAGACCGGATAATCTACCGCATAACCTGCTTTGATAGTGTTGAACAGGATACCAGGTGACATCATAGCTTTAGCAAATGCTTGCATACCCTGTGAATTATACTCTGCTTCAGAATCGTCTTTATATCCCTTAATGTTTGCTGAAAAGGAGGAACTCATTTCGTTTGCCAACTGCGTTGTTCTGTTAACAGGATAAAAACCATTGTATGGCAACAACTTCTTAATGGCATCGCATTTAATCTTTAGTCTCGATATCTCCATATCTGAATGTTCATTGACGATCTCTTTGACACTCGACATTGGTTCTGTTGTCATGTGCTTATCGAAGAAGTTCTCATCAGAGGTGGATAGTATATCTCCCTCCGGAGTTGAACCTCCCTGTATCGTAAAGTAGTTTGCAGGTGGTCGTGAGAAGTTTAGATCTTCAAAATATTCATTTATATGCTCGGATATTCTAAACTCAGGTATAATCCCACCGTCTTTCAACACAGGTCTAAAAACTTCTCTATAATCGTCATACGACTCTTCAGATGGTTTTCTTCCAGAAATATCCTCTGTCAATCTCTCCACATAATCTGTTAAAATGTATCCAGAAGAACCAGAAATAATCCCATTCGTGTATTCAACAAAACACAGAGATGGTTGTGGATCATTGCCATACGCACTCTCGTCAGTGTCCACCAGCAATTCACCTACGTTGTTCGCATAGGAGGATGAAAGGGAGAACGATCTGATTCCGTCGGTCATCAATGGAAAGAGAGCTAGGTGATCTTTCTCCGTAGACACTGTTTGAGTAGTGATGGAGAGATTTCTTATTGCCCAGTTGTCATATTGATATCCCGAATAAGAAGTTTGTGCAATTCTTATTTCTGCTCCTGTGTCTGGGAATGCTGTTCCGTCCGACTGAAGGACTTGTACTCCGTCTGCCCCTACTGCTGAAATGTTAGACCACATAGCAGGATCGTTAACACTGTCATACCCATCATTACCAAAGAGATTATCTCCAGCAAGCAATGTTGCGTCGTTTGTTGTTCCAGAAGTTCCCTTCAGTTTTGCCAACACCCAAGGATCAGTTGGGTTAAGACGGTACTGGATTAAAAGATTTTCTCCGGAGTCGGGATTCTCTAAACCTAAAGCAGAGTAGGTTCCTTGTATTACATCAAACTTAACATATACATTCCCTGCTACGGAGTTTTGAAACTGGATGTATCTTGTCGATACAGAGGTGCTGGACTGATCTCCGAAGACGAAAGCATAGTTTCCTGCTGTTCCGTCGTATTTAACTCCAGAAGTCGCGTCTTTTGCAAAATCTGCTGGTACTCCCGTAGAGAAGTCGTATGAGTAAGTTTGGGCTGCGATTAAACCAGAAGTTGGTGAATAGTTTAGAGAGTTTTTTGCTCCAGCACTTCTTTTTTTCGTGGTATGGTAAAAGTTATTTTGCTTACCATACTGTCGATCTAGTCCGTTTGCACCAGTTCCTGCTGCCTCATCGTATGATTCCCTTACTCTGGTCTTGGTAACTCCGGAGTATCTACCAATCGGGTAAACTGCTTCTGAGTATTTTACTCTTCTAACTTCTCGGATGGGATTGTTAGCAAGATTTGGATCTGGGTTTATATAAAACTGTTTTACCTTGTCGTAGAATGTCTCCTTCTCTTCGGATGAAAGTCCAAGTATAGATTCAACATCCACGTTCTTTTGAGACTCGAAAAAACTCAACTCGTTTGCAAAAGTACTCACCATTTCAAAATCAGTATTTGAAGGATCGTTTGTCAACTTGACCTCATGCTTAATGGGCATATATTTCATGGTGACTGGTGCTTGAGTTATATTAGTTATTGATTCCGGGTTTTTGTTATCTTCCCTCAAGAACGAATATTGATTGTTGTTTCTTAAATATTTTGCATGCTGTCCGTCGTGTTTGCGGATTTGCTCCCACGAGGAGAATCCGTAAGAACTAGAGAAATTAAAGTTCATTGTTGATGTTGTTGGATCGTAATCACTTTTACTGAGCATCGAACGTGGTTTTATATATATTGCAACGTCGGTGCTGGACTTTTGGTATGAAAAGAGGGAGTTCATAGCACTAGAGGAGATGCTTCCCGTAATCCAACTGTATGCTAGATCAGAACGAGGAATAGGATGTTGAATGAAGTAGTTATCGTTCTGACTTCCTGTAACGAGGTTTGTCTCGTCTTGATACATCTTTAGTTGTCTTAGTGTATTTCTGTTAACTCGGTGAGAAGATGGAGTAGATGTTGCGGAACCAGAGACGATCTCATACCCCAATGAAGACATTGGTCTTGATAGTTTCTCGTTGTTCTCGTTTCTAACATATTCGTTTCTATATGGCAGGGCATTATATACAGAAAGTTCCTCACCTGATGGTTCTAGAAATCCCCTGGACATCGTATACCTGTCTCCAGGTGCGGAGAATCTACTGACTATAACCGACTTGTGGGTTGTCCTATTGGGAAGGGCAAAGTCTCTCAAAGAGTGAGTATCGTTCGATGAGTGGATGACGTTTCCTTCGTGACCTTTTGATTCTTGGAACTGTTGATATGATTCAACACTTTCTGCGAAGTGTCTAGGGTTTGTAGAACGACCTACAGTTTGGACAACTTCGTAGTTGTGTGAAAAGTTGCCAATTGCAATCGAACCTGTAGTGGTTGCGATATTTCTAATATTAAGAGGTCGTTTAGCAAACTCATCTCTGTAATATATCGCTCGTGGTCTTACTGTTCCAAAATGATCTGCTCCATAAATCCTAAGCTGACCAGACGATGGTATGATGGAAAATGCCTCTGCTCTCGCATTATTTGTGGTAGAGGAAAAAAGTTCTTGATGCATTCTCTGATGTCCACCGACGTGTTCCTGTGAGAATGGACCCTGTAAAGACACCTCTCCGAAGACTTCATAAGAATCGATGTGCATGTTAGTAACATCAACTCCAGATTTGAACTGGGCGAGGCTGTCATGGTATCCTCCTTCTGCGGAGGAGCTGTGCATTGTAAATGGGGCTCTGTTTCTTGCTTTTTCTTTACTCATATTTCCCTACATTATATCAGCAATATACTGCTTTTAAAGCTTATATTTCTTCAATAAAACTTTCACCTGTTATCTCTTCAAGTCTTTTGATCATCTTTTCCATACGGATGCGAACGACTTTTCCTGTTTTGGTGTTTTTAGAGAAATACTGCCACTCCCCATTATCATCGTGAGGAGAGATTTGAGTTTCGTTTCCACTGTCATCCAAAACAAACATCTCACCAGATTTGGCATAAATGTATGCGGCATCTGCAAGTGTAGCTGGGGTTGTGGTGTCCACCATAGTAACAGCAGATGCCGTAAGTTGGTTTGTACATATAGACCCCCACTTGTTGTTGGTGGTACCAAACTGATAACTTGTCCCAGTAGCAGGGTACATACTTCCTGCAAACTTTGCAGAGATTAGGAGAGTCTGGTTCAGTCCTGATCCGATGTTTATTCTGCCGTTCGTTGTGTCTTTGGGTTGCAGAAATACCTGGTTGGTGCCGTGTGAGTATATATTTAAACCTGCATTGTTTTCTGAGTTTCCTATAGATACAGATCCTGAAAACTGGTGATAGTGTGTAGAATCCGAACCGAACTTGTTTGAACCTGAAGCATTCAAGTTTTGAAATGTTGAGGTGCCTGTTGAAGTTATTGCTCCACAACCGACAGTACCTAATGTAGCGACGTTCTTGCTTCCATCTGCAATAACTACTTTGTTTGCAACCACAGTTGTAGATGCTCCGTCCATGCGCTCCAACTCACCTTCAGTGATGACTGCACTTCCAATAGTAAATCCAGCAGCGGTAACAACTCCAGTAGTTGTAGTGTCTCCTGTCACTGTCAAGGTAGATCCGTCAAATGTCAAATTTGCTTCAGCATTGCCGTTTGTTGCACCAGTTGCCGTTACGACTCGGTTATTAGCATCGTTTGCTACAGAATAACTTGAGAGTCCTGTGAGGTTCGATCCGTCACCATAAAATCCTGATGCAGATATATTTATGGATGCAGAAAGGTTTCCTGCGATGGTTGCATTGCCGGTGTGAGAACCGTCCCATTCTGCGGTTACTCCGGTGATGCTGCTACCATTACCAACAAAATTTGTTGCAGTGATTGTCGTTGCATTTACCTTGTTCCACTTCTTCGAGGAAGTTCCTAATTCACCTTCGTTGTTAGCTCTTGGTACTATATTTTTTGTTGCCATCTATAAGTCCTCCAAATCACGACGTTTTCTTTAACGCAAATCCAAACTTTATTTTTTTGTCTGGTGTGATTTCTCTTTCACATTCTATATTTTCCGAAACGACATCGTTTGATTCTATTAATAAGTAATCTCCAGAACCAAAAGTTGTCTCTTTTACTGCGTAATCAACTGCATTTATATTATCAGAAAGTTGCTTTACATTGTCTACAACTAAGATTGCAGCCTTGTCTCTTTCCTTTTTATAAGTATTACTAAGAGAGTTAAACAAACTTTGTCTTGCGGTTGTTGCTCCGTCTACGATCTTTACACTATTCTTTTCTGCCCTCTCATTCCACCACTGACAGTTCTCTGTCTGTAGGTCCGAAACAGGTGCATGTCCTCTTGACCATGAGTATTTCATATCCCCTGCACCCTTTGCTGGTGATGAAATAGACGGCATTCTCTCTTCTAAGGCAGGGTACTGATGTTGGTACTTGCTTCTTTCTAGGACATGACTTTCAATAATGTTTGCATTAGACTCAACAATGTCGGCAGAGTAGGGTATAAACTGTTTTACTATCTCGGTAACGGAGTCGTCTATCCACTTGTAATACTCCAAGAAGTTCTCTACATCAGGATCGTTCTCAACATTTTCGAAAAACTCCTTCCTCATGTGAATCAACTCTTTATATTGCGATCTGTATTTGTTCACAGGTTCACCAATCAAGTTGTTGAAATCCTTGATGGTAGAAACTGTTTTTATCATCTCTTCCGAGATTGCCGAGTACATACTCTTCTCTAGGGAGAAGAAGAATTCTTCTGGTGCCGATGTTCTCGAAAAGAACTCGTCGTCATTTGAGAGAACTTTAATCATACTGTCTCCGTTAACAACTTCAGGAAGATTCTTTTTTGGTATCGACATGTATTCTTTATTAACAACCTTAGAACTATTTGCGGGGAATGAGAATGCCCTACCATTATGGAGAGTTGTTTTTGATGACGCTGATGAAGACCTGGCTTCTGCTGGCATGATCTCGTCACCCGCAACATCCCACAACATATCGGAAACTGGTGAGTCAAGTGGTTGTATTGCACCTGAACTTATTTCAAAAACAGTATCTGTTCCAGAAGGGCTGCCTGCAATCGGTGCTAGTTCGTCGGAGGTCAACTCAAACAAATATGACTCTGCGTAAGTCACTGACTGGTCTATAGAACCTGAAGAGAGATCTGTGACAACAAATTCTCCGGATGCGTTTGATGTTTTTATGGTGTCAAAATCCCAACTTAATAAAAGAGAGTTTGCTTTTATTTTATTGCTCTCGATTCTATAATTCTTGCTGGCTAGTTTTGGTCCAAATATAGTAGGGTCTTTAGAGTGTTCTGATATTTCAGAATCAGACAAATATGAATCCCAATATCTAACTGATGAGATTAGGGCATCGCAGTTGTGAAGAAGTGAACCTGTATTATTCTGCCTTCTTGCTCCCGCATATACTCGTTTGTTACCTTTAAGGAAGTTCTCTCCCTGCGTTGTTGTGAGATCTTTCGATAAAGAAAACTCATTTTGTTTAGAGTCATAGTTGTGATTAACACCATAAAACTCAACAGTGTATTTGTTTGTGCTTCCCGAAACAAAATTGGCATAAGGATACTTTTTGGGTTTGACCCTTACGGCAAGGTTCCACTTCTCATTGTCATATACTCCTCTAAATGTTGGTGATTTTAAATTAACTGCATAGATAGATGACGTTAGTTGGAAGTATACATTCGAACTGTTTACCTGATCTCTGACCGCATAAACAGAAAAATCATTGTTTGTTGCTGGCCAGGTGGTATCAGATGGACTATCTCCGTTTGCTGAGTTTATGCCCATTAAAGATACTTGAGTAAATGGAGTGTCAAAAAAGAAAGAGTGCTTAAAATCTATCTTCTTTGGGAAAATAAACTCTCCTTGTAGAGTATGGGCATCATACTTCGAATCAAGTGTTCCTGTTATAAAAGATCTTTCAACAGAAGATGCACTAGATGTCATCTGGTATATGGATGCTCCGAATCGATCAGGGTAGTTAAAATCTGCGTATCGTTTTGATATAGATTTTTGCCTGTAGTTTTCGTCGAGAGTGAACAAGGAATTGTTTGAGTACATGTTGAACTTCAAGAGATCCTCGTTGATGCCGAAGCATCTTGTAATATTTCTTATAGACTTTTCTGTTCCCTTAGATCGGTACAAATACAAAAGGTTGTTGTATATGTTTTGATATATCATGTTTTTTGTAGTATTTATCTTCTCTTCGAAGACCACCTTGTCTGAACGATCATTAACATATTCTAATATATCTGAATCTACAAATAGTTCTGGAACGTTCATTCCTTGACTTGCGAGAAGTTGCTTGCCGAAAGGATACACTTTTTCACTACCACTTGGGTATGTCATATGCTTTATTTCTGGCATAGTTTGAATTTGCAAGTGAAGTTCGTCTAAATATTTCGACATAATCTGCGTAAGATATTCCAGATCCGAATCATCTTCATCCACAATCCAAGAAGGAAGGGTCTTAAACAAATAAGTATTGTTTTGGTCGTCATGGATGGAACCAGAGTTCTCCAGCTTTGTACTTAGAGTTGAAACGTCTGGATGTGTGGAGTACATTATAGGATCTTTCTTCTCGGAAGAAAGAATACCTGACTCGACATATGCAGAAGTTGTTTTTCTCGAAGAAGTTGTGTATCCGTTCCAATACCCGATTGTTGTTCTTCCCGAGTAGTCTAGAACTTTCTTGTCAAAAGAAGAAACTGCTGTTGTATCATATATCCCCTCATTAAACTTATAATAAAGAGTTAGGTCTGTGCCACTTTCGGTATCCGTATTAGAACCTCCGTGAACTGGTGATCTCCAGTTTTGTCCTATCTGCTTGTTCGTTCTTGCTTTTTTCCAAAATCTAAAATCATCAATTGAACCTGAAAGTTTTGCCTGTCCCGCACCGCCGTATGTTCCCGACACTGTGGTTATTAGGGCACCGATATGTCCTTGTATATTTCCTTTGAAACTCGTTATAGAAGAACCCGTTACGGAGGTTGAGGACAACTCACCGTTAACATATAGTCCCGCATTTATTTTACCACCTTCGTTCTTGACAGACACCGAGTAGTGGTGCCAGTTGTTGTCGGAAATAGTTATTCCCGAAGATAGTGGAATGAACTCTGCTCCACTAGAACCAGACATTAGTTCTGCGATTATCTTATTTTCATTTCCAGAAACATTTGGATGAATCTCGACCCTAAATCTACAATAATCACTTTGTCCATGAGATTTGCCATTCCACAAATCCAAAATCACCTGCTTGTTGGACTCAGAACTAAAGGTGTCTTTCTTTAGCCAAAACTCAACTGTGGCACCAGTGCTGCCAGAAAATGCTAAGTTACTTTCTTGACCATTAGTAACGTCAAGGACGTTTGATTTGTCAAAGTTATCGTGAATCGGAGATGAGCTAAAGGATAGGGAACCTGTGTTTGGTCCTGATGAAAAGAGTATATACTCCTTATTCGTCGTGTCGTAATATCCGTTGCTAGAACCTCCTGTTCTGGAATAGTTCTGTCCGATGAGTGCATGACCAACTGAAGATGGATATTCGTTTTCGAAAAGATGGAGATCAAGATAGGAAGCATCTGCTTCCCATTTCAACTTTTCTGCTGCTGATCCGTCGAAGGGGTAATACCCATGAATATTTAATAATGATTCTTCGTAATACTTTTTAGCAGAACCGTAAAAAGAAAAGTTCTTAGGATCGGTATAGTCGATTCTAGGTATAACTTTATTATCGACTGTGACCTTGTTTCTTAAAAGGTCGGCACTTTCAATCTCTTCTTTTATTTGCTCTAAGTTTTTTGAAGGAAGTGGTTTTAAACTTTTCTTCCCGAATAAATCTTTTAATGTCATTAATCAACCCTAAATTTGAATACTTCCGACTGTTCATCATAACGATCATTTATCTTGTAAACAAACTTTAGGGCATAAGAGTAACCTGATTCCAACATTGACATGTCAACGTCAAAATAGTTTCCATCCCTGTCGTATGACATTCTCGTGTGATTCAAACTCCCTGTTCCATAATCTACAATAGTCTTGTTGTCCATCACTCTATAAACTTTCCAATATGCGTCTTCGACGACCTTACTTTGAATGTTCGTGGTCGCGACAGTATAGATGGTGGGATTCCAGTCTTTCTCTCGGACAAAAAGTCTCAACCTTGCAACCTCGTTGTTGCTATAGGTTGGTTTTATATTAGTAATACTGGAAACGTGATCTCCGATACCGACCTGTACATCTGCATCATAACTTAATACAGTTATTCTGCTTCCAGTTACATACTGAACTTGGGGTCTAGCATCGTTGTGCCACACGTCGTAAAGATAAGAAGATGTGGTGTCTAACGCAATAGACGCAGAATAGATGCCCGTTGAGACGTGACCACCAGTTACATTGATGGCAGAACCTTCGAGCAACAGAGGGGTTCCTACGGGTCCAGAGGCACCAGTCAAGTAAACACTTACATATATATTGCCTGTGTTGATTCCGGGGATGTTCCTGAGTTGTCCTCGCACCCTATTGTAAAAATAAATAGTATTGGAGTTGTCCGATGCTGGAACGAGTGAACTGCTTGCGAAGAAAGAGTTTCTTCTGTCTTTTGTGGATGAATCCCATCTAGCTTCAATCGTTGGTTTACTGTAGAAATACTGAGTTCCTCTTCCGAAAAACCTCTTCGTGTAATAACTTCTTTTGACACCGGTGGGATTGTGTAATATCGAACCGACATGCGCGCCTGCTGAGTGTGAAGTGTATGCTTCATAAGTTGGAGAAAATTTAACTCCCAATCCGTAATTTGGTTTTGTTCCTGCGATCCACTCCTCGACCATTGAGGTAATATCTACTTCCAGATCCTCGACACCTGTATCGAAAGATTTAACGTATGCGGGTTGGGAGTAGTAATCTCCACCCTGTTTAGTCCATGCGGTGTTGGTGGATGCGTTAACCCAGTTAGATACTCCGGAGTCCTTGTAATCTTCCATGTCGAGTCCTGTGCCTTCTGTCCATGCACGAGATACAGGGAGAATGTCAACTTGACTAGCAGCAGGGGCAGTGTTAGCATGTTCTGCGTTCGACAACCTTAATATAAAGTTAACACTACCACTCTTCGGTAAAACACCAGATGTTCGATCTGAGGCAATTGTGGTTGTGGGGAACTTCACTAGGACTCTCGATAGTTCAGCAGATGATGATGTCTGTTGTCCATATATTGAAAATACTTCCAGAATATCGGAAGCACCCATGTTCGAACCAGTTCCTCGAACTTTGTAGTCCACTCCTGTTGCGTTTGTTATTGTATTATCAGCAGTGGCAAAATACTTTTTAATAGACATTATTTAATGGCCCCCTTGATATCGATGTTGGGATATTTTATTTCGTATATCACATTTTTTGGGATTGCTATATATCTTCCATCGGGAGACAAGTTATTATTCACATCAAAGGAAATATCGGCATAATTACTGCCTGATTTCTTGAACAATCCCACCTTTATGACATCGACGACACCCTCTGTTTCGTTTAGTGTATTGTAGATATCTGTTATAAAAAAGTCTTCTCCGACCTCAACAACACTAGAGGCAAATCTCGTTTTGAGAGCAGAGAGGCATGATTCGAGGACTTGTGAAGAATCCTTGTCAGCATCGGCAACAACTTCAAAGTTGATTCCCAAGTTTAAAATCTTTGCGTCCAGTATGTCAACCGTATCATTAATCATTTTGTTCTTATTCAACCATGTCTTTAGATTTGTTTTTGTTGTCTGGTTGCAGGATGCGAGTTTACCGTTCTCGTCTTCACTAACCACAAACAAGTTCATGTTTCTCCTCAGTGAATCGGGATCTCTATGTATTGCTGCTCTTTTTACTGCACCGAACTTGGTTGGCATGGCATAAACATTGGCAACATAATCTTGTTGCGTTACTGCTCTGTTTTGACCTGCAAAACTATTCAGTACCCTGCCCTTCAACTCCTCTACTGTTACCTCTTCTGCGTCTCCAGTAATCGGTTCCTCGTTAGTACACTCAACAGAACTTTTAACGAAGTCGAGAGTCGAGGAGTTTAGAGATAACTCATCTGGGAATTCCATGAAGGCATTTGTGATCGTGGTCATAGTGTTGCTTGCAACGTTGACGTTATCTACAGTGTTTTGCCGATAGGTAATAGTGATAGTTGTGTTTGCTGGTGATATTCCAAAGTTGTCACTCTGTATCAGTTTAGTTGGGTCAATAACTTGATCTGTTATGTGGGATTTTCCGTGGACCTTGAGAGATACGTTTTTTGGATCTAGTGATACGTCGGTATCATAGTCTTCTTCCTTGCCTGAACCAAACTGTAGTTCGACATGATTGGGGAACACATCGGCTGTGAATCTCCTTGCTGCAACGAATGGTTTCAAAAGCATGTTTGTTTGACGTTGCGTTGCGTTGTCTCGGTTCGTTATAGATCGGTATATGGTATTTTGAGATAAGTAATCCACTTCATAATATTCGTGACCTGTTGAATCTATAACCGACACTATCTCACTTACATCTTCGATATTTAACTTTAGTTTCGTGAATCTCTTGAAATCACCCAAAGTGACTTCGGTTGACTTCATAACACCAGAAACAACTCTTCCATATGACTTTATAGCATAGTATGTTGGAACTCCAGTTGTTTCGTTTACCCTTGCGACAGCTGTCGGTTGATTGGTAAAAGTAACATCTTCTTCTAGGACAAATATTGCCCCATTATCTGCTGAAAATTCGGAACCTTGCTTCAACACTGGAAGGTATCTTGAGTCCGGTGCGGTTCCCGAAGAGTCTGCTGGAACTAGGATAAAGAAAGAGGCAACAGTATTCGATGATGGGTTATTCCTGTGTTTGTACCCTGATTGTTTCGCAAGACGCAATATGTTGTCAAACTCGGCAGCATTCTGTATAAATGTCTCGTTTGCTTGGAAGTCAAGATAAAAAGATAGAACATCACCGATGTACGATACTGAGTCTAACATCAATGATCCGAAACCAGATTCATTGAAATCTTTAAAGGTTGTCGGGTAGTATCTCTTTGCGTGTTCGACCAAATCATTCTTGATTGTCTCGAAACTTCTACTTGTGTATTTTATTGGAACATTCTTTTTTGGCATCTGTAACCCTCAAAATAAATAGTTTTCTTATTATTTTATACTAAAAACTTTGGACCTCCGGTAGACTTGTCCGTTGTTGCGCCGACGGACAAATCGTCCTCGACACTTAAACTAGGGATCAAGTAACTTATCGTGACCCGTAAAATGTTGTCCCCTTCCGACTGTATGCTGACAGAGGAAAGTTGGACAAAAGGTGCGTATCTGGAAACCTGATTGTGGATAGTGCTTTCTAGTCTCGATTCAAAACTTCCGTAGTTTTCAAACAAGAAGGTAGAGACACCAACACCGAAATCGGGGTCCATTGCTCTTTCTCCGGGAATTGTAAGCAAAATATTCTTCAAGTTTTGCTTCACTAAGTCCTCAAGATTTCTAACGTATTCGTAATCAAACGACGTGCCTCTCGATAGAGGTAAACTTGGTGTATAAAACTTATCTATTCTTCTGGCCATTTTTTATCCTCAACAGTTTGACTTCCCATAACCACCGACATCAATCGGGTCGGGACCAAGAGGTTTGCAACCCTCTTCTTCATCTTCGGTTTCCTTATCCTCGTTCTCCGCAAGGGGTGTCACCTCACCAGGTAGGCAAACTGGCACTTCCTTGTCCAAATCTAGTCCTGCACTTCTTAGAGCATTCTTAAAGTTCGGATCGTTCATGGCCAATGGAATCATCCAAGGTGACATCAACATTAACAAAGGATCAACTACTAAATAGTATATCAAACCAAATGGTGTTGGTGGGAAAGGTGGCATACCAACTAAAAGTGGTGCATAAGTAACACCAAGTGCTACAAGTTGGGTAAATCCTGGAAATGCTATCTTGGTTCCGGGCAAGGTTGGTAGTTGAACTTCACTACATTCAACTGGGTCTGTGAATGGTATTTCTATTTTATGAGTTTGCAATTCTGGTATTAAGAATCCCGCATTTCCGAGATCAACAATTGTTTGAGATATTAGACAATGAGGGTCTGCTGTTTTTGACCACCCTTTGTATATGTGCAATGGTGTCATCAAGATCATCAACAATATAGATGGATTCCACAAGTCGTCCAGATTGGTATTACCCATGTTATAGATGCTCTTAGCTAAGTTGTTTTGATTGCACGATATCGCACTATTATAATAGTTGGAACCCTGCTGTGCGTTGAATAGGTAGTTTTCCATTCTCCTCTTTGTGACATCAAACATCCTTATCAAGTCTCTTGTGCTGTTTGCCAAGTATGCGTAAGAAGAGACAACTGTGGAGATCTTCTGTAGATCAAAGCAGTAGTCATACATTACTGTAAAGTCGTCCGTGTCTCTAAGTTCCAACATTAGGTGTTCAAAGATTTTTCTGGAAACTAAATTCTTTTCCATGTCTTCTCGTTCAGTTCCCTGTAGTATTCCGTGGGCATGGTTGGTTTCTTCCTGTCCTAATACAGACTGCTCTCCTAAGATCTTAAAGTTCTTTATTTCATGCTCGTGTTCCCCAACAACTCTATCGGGGTTTTCAACACTGAAGGTGGTGGTTGTATATCCGTTACCGTTTTCGTCTACAAAGTATTCATGATAATGATCTAGAGAAGTCTTATCATCAGTTAATCCTGGTCCTGTGAATCCTTCGTTTTCAAAACACTTGTCCGAAGACTTCATATCCCTATCTATATCAAGAAGGTTGAGTAACTCATCGGAGTCAATAGAGAAATCAGCAATGGGGTGAACAAAAAGTGTCCTCTCTCTCCGTTTTGCCTTAACGTCATTAAGTTTCCTATTTCTAAACTGGAGTTCTCCCTTGCTGTTCCTCACTCTCTTGCCATCTCGGACGACAGGTATTTTTGCGGAACCGTATTCTCCATCAATTTTGTTTGATTCGAAGTTTCCTGTTTTAAACCCATCAAGATAATCCCTATCCTTAACCGAGTATAGGTATTCATCGTTTACTGGACTGTCTAGGTTCATCAACCTGCTGACATCTACGTCTTGCCCTTGTGGTGTTTTTTTGGTTTTTTCTGGCATCTCGACGTAAACTAATCGTAACCCATATTTCTTAACACCTGTATCCAAGAGGTGGTTGACACTATCTAAGTCTATGTCTTTATCTTTTATTCTTGTTATCATCTTACCATTAGAGTCTTTTATATATCTCTCAAGATAAATCTGCCCCTTTGCCCAGAAATCAATCCTGTTTTTGTCTCTAAACTTTTCTTCCTTTTTTACCAGGTTGTTTTTCAACTTCTCTTTTCTTATTTTTTGTCTATTCTTAAACTCTTTTCTCTTCTCACTTAATATTCTTTTCTCTGATACATCTTTACTTGTCTCGGAATCTGCTCTGGAAATGTCAGTCGATGTGATCTTTGTCACAACCTTGTCTGTGTCATTGATATACCTCTCTGCTTTCCTGATTGCTCTTTTTGTCCTTCTTATGCTTCTTCTTTGTGATTTATTCAATCCTGGAGATAGTGAAGAAAACCTGTCTTCCTTTACATCAATCATATCAACATTGTCTAATAAGATATTTTTTAAAGCCAATCCCCTAGTAATGGAATCGTCATCTTCGTCTTTGTCCTCTGCCTCGGAGCATTCTTTCAGAACTACCTGCTTAACTTTTTCTAGAGCAAATGCGAATTCCTTTTGTAAGGTTGGTCGAAATGCATCTTCGAAAGTATCTGCCATGTCTTCGTCAATCATACCATATTCTGACTTTAGGTTGTGCATATCTATGCAGTTCTTTCTGAACTCGTCATAATATCCTGGTCTTCTTGTCATGTCATTTCGTATCTTTTGCAAGAGCAGTTCCTCTGTCAAAGAAGTCAACTCAGTGTCGAACTCGACCATCGGGAATATTGCTTGCAAGATGTACTCAACCGAATAAAGTCTTGCGATCATGTTCGAGTGGACAGAACGCAGGGCAAGTGATAGTGGGGTTTTATATGCTCTTTTGCCATCCAGATTTACTTCTCCAATTTTACAATCCTTGAAGAAGTTATAAGACTCTTTGACCTCGTTAACGAAAGAGAGGAAATCCATGATGCGTGGATCTAGTCCTAGTTCTTTGTGCGGCCTAGATTGGGTTGGGTTTACCTCGATGAACTCTATACCAATAGATGACTCATCGTTCATGCTATTCTTAGTTCCTTCCACCTTGGATAACAGTGGGGTATTTGAAACCTCTTGGGCAAGCATGATGATTGTCTTTCTGACAATATCGTCATACACTGATTCCATCATGTCGTCAGTATCGTTACCGTCGTCTACAGAATCTTTTAACTCAGAGTTTATCAAATCAACAAGTTCGTCCTGTTCACTCCACCCATAGTATTTTTGCCACTTTTGAGAAACAATATGTGCAAAAAGATTCTCTTGAGAAGTGTAGTTGTTTCTTATACCACTAGAAGGATCTGTTGTATCACAAGGGGATGGATCATAACCGGTTTTCAAAATCATTGCTTTAAGGTTGCTGTCCACCTCATTCGACCTTACAACGTGCAAGTTTATAGGACTCTTTCCAAATCTCCTTACACTAAAGGATGTCTCGTTCTCAATCTCTGTTCCGAATTGATTTGCGTATATTACGTTAAATGTTGGCAGTTTGGGTGCAGGGTCTTCATATCCCTTTGTAGCGGCTGTCTTTGATATAACACTGCTCTCTGTTATTCCGTCCAGTCCGTAATATGCCTTATCAGCATATAACCTATCTTCAACAGAAGTCTTGCTTACTTTGTTTAGATACTTTTCCTCTTTCTTAGATATCTCTTCTTCCAGTTTTTTAACTCTCTTATCTAACTTACTCTTGTTCTCTTTTATCTTCCCACCAGGATCATTAAAAGAGAATCCGAAAAAGGTTGTTGATTTATTGAGCATCTTTTCAAGTTCGTCTCTTTTGTCCCTCGTTTTCTTGAGCATTCTCTTTGTCTTATTGAGGTTCTTCAGACTCTTTTCACTTGCGGAATCAAGATTCCTTGCTTTAAATGTATACTGGCTTCTTCCTGAAAAATAGTTTTCTTGAACATTCTTTGGTTTCAGGTGACGTTTTACATTCGCAGCAACTTCGACTTTCTGAACGTCTTTAGAGGCATACCTGCTTCCTCCTTTGTCCTCGTCGTAATCAGTATAGGGTCCAATACTACCAGGCAAGTCATCAACGGTGGGTTCGTCCTTACCAGCTAACTTAGCTAGAGATTCACCATCTTCACCTTTTCCTAGTGGGATTCTTTCTGTCTTTTTCAACCAACCCTCTTCCCAAGGTGGCCACCACTTTGTTTTAAGGATTGCACCAAATTCTGTTCCGTCTGGAGATCCGTCTTTTCTGGTTGGAATATGCCCACTCGTGACCATTGCCTTGAACTCGGGATTTATTATCGTATCTTTCAGTTTTCCTGTTTGATAGTTTATTGTACCGTCATCAACAGTAGTTACCTCTACCTCATCGTCTTGCCACAAGATCTTTGGAACCTTTCTGGTTCCCATTCTTTGTTCAGATATTGATGGCTTGTATAGGAGCATATCTGTATCGTATGCGGAAACTATGCTAGACATGGTTGAATATACGGTTCTTGATAGTGCTTCTTCAAGAATCTCTGGTTCGGGAACGTTGTCGTATATTGTCTTCTCGCACTTCGAGGAGTCTAGATCATCTGACTTTGGAAGTATAGAATCTACAAGGTTCTTGAACCTCTTATTCTTTGCCTCAAGAGCATCTGCTACGATCTTGTTCATTTCTTCATCTGTGAGTTGTCCGTTGGTTATCTTTTCCAGTGCATCTTTTCTGCTAAAGAAATCATCTTCAGGACTTATAGGGCAGTATGATGAATCTCGATAAGTGTCTTCCATTTCATCAGCAGCTGCGAGGACACGATCTCTCAATGTGCTGAGTCCTGTAAAAGTTCCGAATATTCCAAAAACCTCATTTATGGTATTTCGATCTGAAGATAGGAAAGAGAGGTGTGGATATCTTGTCACTATAGTCTTCGAAATAACATCGAGAGATTGATCAGATGCGGTTCCAGATAACAGTCTCAACAACTCGTCAGGAGAAAGAAGTGATGATGCATCACGGAAAATTGTTCCAAGGTCTTTTGTTGGGTTACAGAATATCTGCTCTCTGGCAGATTGTTGTTGTGAGGGTTCTTCACTTTTCTTTTCGTCTTCCATCCATCCAGTGGGGGAGTCAAACTGTTGACCCACCTCATTTGGGGTCGTGATATTGAAACCCTCCAGAACAGAACTAAAATCTCTATCTTCTCCAGTTGCAGGATCTTTATACTTTGTCACAGTTGAGTTCTTGATAATATCCTCTAGCATCTGCCCTGTTTCAGAAAGAAAATCTTCTGATTGTTTCACAACATCTGCAAACTTTTGACCGAGAGGATTTTTACCTATCTCATTCAAATCACCTGTAGCTATTCGTTTTATCAGATCTCCAAAGTTTTCACCAAACTTTGCTTGAGTGGTTCCTTCAAAGTCACCCTGTAGGATTTTGTTTATATCGTTACAGTCAACCGACAGGGACTCCAACATACCCAACAAAGAAGACATGACGACATCGACGACTACCTGAATGGATGCTTGCTCCAGTAAGGAGAGCAAATCTCCAAATGGGTTGTTTGTCTTTATCTTTGGAATTCCTCCTGGACCTCCGAAGTTCGGGATGTCGAAACCAAAAGCTTTGACTACCCACATGAGGAGTATTTGACAGAAAATCTCAACATCTACGAACTCCTCTATGATCTTTAGCAACTCATCCAACATTCCATCATCAAATGGGTGTGCATCATAAATCCCCGAATCTGCTTGCCGGAATCTTTTTGGAGTTAAGTTGGTTTCCCCAATTTGATCAAATATTCGATTTATTCTCGTACTATCATTCGTAGATTTACTTATGACATCTCTCGGATCGTCACCCATTCTCCACCAATGAACGGCGAGAGTGGATAGTCTTGAGTTTCTGATTAGCATCTTTGGGTCTGAGAGTTCTTTTGCATGTGACTTGTTTAATGACTTTTTGTAGATAACAATCTCGTCCAAGAATCCATTATAGATTTTCGTTCCGTCGCCAGTAGATGCGACCGATAAAGGTGCAGATGAATTAAAGATCGTAGTAAAATTGCCTCTGCCCTTTACTTCTGCATCTAGGTCTTCTTTTCCGTTTATGAATATCTTAATCTTATCTTTTGGTCCGTCATAAGTTACAAGAACATGGTGCCAGTCAGAGTCAAAAACTCTCTGACTTGAGACAATCTCTTTTCTGTCTTCGTAAGTTCCGTCACCATGAAAAGTTGCTCGGATGTTTCTATCCTTCCCGACTTTAATCGCAAATGCTCGGTTGTCCTCAGACTTGGTGGAATAGTGACTGAAAATATGTGTTCCGTTCTTGTTTGCATCGGATTTTGCTCTTACCCACATTGAGACTGAAAATTCATTTAAGTTTTCGTGCATACCACCGGGTGTTGTGTTTGCAAACATATGGGATCTTCTTGTAAACCTAACTGCCTTTATGTTCTGCTTTTCTCTTTTTGATTCCCATTTTTTCCTTATCTTTCTCAATCGAGGATCGAAAGATTCAAACTGGACTAGCATTGGAAGAATATTCTTTATGCCAATCTCCTTAATTAACTCACGGCATTCCAGAGGGGGTAATGTGCATTCCATAACCTTGCCCATTATTGTAGATGGACAAACTTTATTAAGAATATCACTCCACAGTCTGTGGTGCTTCAGTTTGGTATCTACAGTAGATTGAATTCTGTCTGATATCTCTTCAATGTTTTCTTTCGAGAAGAAATTATCTCCAGCATTGAGGAAGGAGTTCTTTTCCCTCTCAACCTGATTACCAACCAGTTGGTATCCCTCTGTTGCTCCCTTTCGTGTGATTTTGTCAAAAAACCCTTTTTGCTGCCTATACTGTTGCGGAGATAAGAAGACCTCATTTGCATAAGGGTTACTGTCAAGATCGTCAGCAACTCTCTTGTAACTTGGTTTAGGTTCTCTGACATACTTATCAATGAACTGGTTCCATGTCATTGGGTTTGATGGGTTCCTCTCCTGTCCTCTGAGTTTTCTAATCTTTCCGTCTAGGAGTGGGTAAATTTGATCCTGTGCAAAAGATGGAGCTACGCAACCGTCTTTATCCAGAAGTGCGTCGGGACCACCCAGTAAATGATTTGGAATGTCCTTTGGTTTTACTGCTGATTTTGCGAACTCGTAAATCTCATCTATGTTCTGCAAAACATTTAGTGCATTTTTGTTGGAAAACAACTTAGATTTTGGTTCCCCCAAGAGTTCTATCATTGTTCCACTCTTAGTTATAGCATTGGATATGGGGAGAAAACGCGCTGATTCATATTGATAATCATCATACCTTCCTATTTCTTCGGAGGTGATTCCGTTTTCTTCGAGGTGGTTCTTGACAGAAGAATATAACTGAGAAATGGGACTAATCAAGTTTTTCTGGAAACTAAAAGATGCTACTTCGTAGTGTTTGTTTCTCACATCCGTCTTCATATTGCTGTCCAGCATTCTGAGGTACTGGTTCACTACAAGGAGTTTCTTGCCTAGATTTGTTTTGGAAAATGGTTTTTTACCAGAGGTCGCATCACCCCAATCACCAATATATATTCTTATCACGTTACTCATGTTAGTTTACCTTGTTGTATTTACTGTTAATAAACAACTTTCCGTGGGGCATTACATATGTGTCTCTAAACAGTGCTAGGTTTTTTGCAAAATCTGCAAGACCTGCTTCGACATCTTGAAAGTGGTTTTGTATAGTTTGGGCACCTTGGTCCATCAAGGACTCACTTGGAGGAACAGTGATTCCGTAAAAAGGTGAATAATGCATGTGACCCATAATCACTGCGTTGTATGCGTCTTGATTAAACGCAAACGAGTTTAAGATCCCAGAAAGGTCGTTTACAAGAAAGACGAGTTCGTCGAGGGCAAAAGCAAGGTTATCACCCTTTGGGATTGGTTGTAAGTCTGTGTCGTCGTTGTTTGCGATAATGTCTATACCAGAGAAGGTTTCTATAGAACCTCCCTTAGAGTTGCTCCTGTCGGCTCCAGAAACTATCTTTACCCCTTCACGACCAATGATGCGAACGGCATCTGCTTTGACCGCAATTGCTGAACGTGCGGAGGAGAAACCTATACCTCCTTCGGCAAGATCAAAGTTGGAATCAACATCGGTCTTTTGAGAAACATATATTCTAGCAGCATCTTTAGAGAAGTTTGGGTTTACATGCTGTTCCGAGTGTCCTGGTCTTCCTGCGACGATATCAATAGCTCCGCACTCTGTATGTCCGAGTCCACCGTATCCACTGCCAAGATGAGACGTTCTATCTCTACCGATAACGATACATGCGTTGTTGCTACCTTCATATACGAGTTCATTGTCTGCCCTGATAAATCTGGACACTCCTTCGTTAAAGGCACCACCTGCAACTCCAGAAGCTGATAACAACTGCTCCTTAGTTGCTTTGGACCTCTTTAGTTTTATGACCTCATCTCTCATGGAGGAAGTATTTACGTTCTTCTTCTTTCTAGTCATTTAAAACCTATACTGTTGCGGCAGTGCTTTCCCTTCTAACTCTTGCTAGTTCACTGTTTTGATAAAGTTGGACATGAGGGTAATCTCGAAAACTTGCCCAATCTCCACCCCAAACAAGACCTTGTGCCTTTGCTGCTTTGCCAAGTGCTGCCCAGAACACTGTACGGGCAGCTTCACTTCCACCCGTTAGCATCCTGTCTTTAGAGTGTCTTATGAATGATGCATCAACAATGTCGGCAGCAACGGCAGCTGGTTTACCGTTTAAGGTTGCGTTGTGAAAACTGAAACTAACCTTTGACCAACCTCTCTTAACAAGCATCTGTTGCTCATTTGAAGATCTCCATCCATAGTTTAGAACGGGATTGAATCCCTGTGATCTAAGTATCTGCATTATGGTCAAGACCTTACCCTTTAACTCGGGATGAAGACTATTAATCTTCTTATCTTGTGACCAGACCCAGGCATCGTCTGCGGGATTTACTCCGGATTGTGGAGATAAAGTAACCAATGTGCTTCCTGAGAATAAGTCTGATATGTTTCCTGGAATTAGTCCTTCTCCTACGAGAAGTCCACCAGCAAAAGATCCTGCTTTACCTGGAACTGACTTTATGATTCCGTCTGTCATGTTATATCTGTTAGCATAATCACAAGTAACCAGATCCCCAACAGCAGGTGTTGGGACTTGAGGATCTCTTATAGTAAAAACACCATGAAGTTCGATGAATATATCGTCGTAATCAGGATCTTCAGGGTTTGTCGTTGTGGGTTCGGGAATTGCTGCATGAAGTTCTGGTATCCTAACGATGCACTGTCGTAAAGGCAAACCAGAAGGATTCATCAAGTGACCCATTTGGGAGTGGGAATAATCTTCACTCTCAGAGGTGTCTAATACTTTTAAAACCTTGCCTGTCCACTCTGTAATGTGGTTTCTGTTTTTGGTTGCTGGTGTTGATGCAAGGTTTTGCAACCTCTCTAGATTCGTTACTTGACTCGGGTCGTCGTCTACGAAACTATCTAAATCTCTTCCGACTCGATTTAGTGTACCAAACTTGTAATTGTAGTCTTTCTCATTCGACATTCTCTTTATTCTCCTGAATCATGTCAAAGAGATCTTCCTTGTCTCTCAGTGAGAGTCCAGTGTCAGAGGAGGTTTTTTTATGCATTATCCCAACAAGCTTGACGAGTTGCTCGTTTGATCTTTGTAACGTTTCGACATATTTAGCAGCAACGGTGCCGACCTCAACATGTCTCTCTTTTGCAACACTCATGTAGTCCATAATGTCAGTAAGAAGGGTTTTAGTTACTGCTCTATCGTTTTTAATATTTGAAATAGCTTTCTCTATTTCTTTCTCTACTTTATCAGATGCCATCTTTATCCCACCTCGTCCTAAACTGAGAGTATTTCTGCCTCAGCCTGTTAAGACCTCCGACAACTTGCTTCGTGTTTAATCCGGTTATCTCTCTTATGTAGAAGTAAATAGCTTTTTTATTGAAAATTTCAATGTTATCGGAGGACTCAAAAAGTTGTTTGATGGCACCTAGAACCTTTCTTTCGTTCTCTTTAAGGTCCATCTTCTCCCATTCCTCTATGTTATTCCAGAACAATCCCCAAAACTCTTTAGTCTCACGAATCTCAAAATAATGATTTGTGGTTGACATATGAGCTTGTTCCAAGTCTTTTGGCATCTCGTCATAATACACTTCTCGTTTTGACTGTATGCTGTTTCTCTTTACCTTATGTATGAACCAGTTTTTAGTAATAACAGAGAAATAGGAGAATGCTTTAGAACCTTTTTCTGGATCGAACTTATCAAGAATCGTAGTCAAAAATACCTTACACTCAGATTTCAAATCTTCTATGTTGGGCAAGGTTGTAAACTTATAGGTATAAACAATTTTATCAACCATCTCGTTGAATGCTGGGTTTATCAACTCTACATATAGTTTTGTTTTCTCTGCTTTGTCTTCCGAGATTGCATACTTTACAATTGCATCTTCATGGATTTTCGTAAAATATAATTTACTCTTCTTCTTTTTCTTTTGAATTGTCATCTTGACTATTTTCTTTCTCACCCAAGGAATATGATTCTTGTATCTCCCCAAGAAAATCAGATAATTCCCTAGAATGCTCTATTAGTGCTGCGAGGGTTTCGTCACCGTAATATGTTTCTAGACCGTGAACGATATCTAAGTGTTCCCTGAATGACTCAATTGCCTCGAAGGACTCCTCAATTCTGGAGTATATGTCTAATGCTCTCGATGAGACATAGACAACGCATGCAATCAGTATTATGTTAATCAAGATAGATATGTATATCATTTCACAACCCTTGAAGAGAGTGTCTTTCTCTCTTCTTTAATTTCTTTCTTTGCCGTTTCTATAAACTTCTTTACCTCGGAACCAACCTCTTTGTTGGTTCCATTTTCGGATTTACTTTTTAGAGTAAAGTCGGATATCCTCTTCTCTATGTCTTCCGATCCGCAATCAGTGCAACAATCGATTTTCTCCGTCATACCATGACGACATTCGAAAACGATTTCGCAAGACAAACACTCATAAGTATATCTCGGCATTAAACAGATTCTTCTCCGACAAATTTGTTCTCATCAATCTTGAAAGAAGGTGGATTACTTACAATAAGCTCTCCCTCAGAACTAACATCAAAATCTAAATCATCTAAAATGTTGGTGATGTCAGATTGCTCTAGCAGGCATTTTTGCAATGCCATCATAAGTGTACCGTTTGCTTGTTTACTTAGTTTCATAAAAACTCCTATTATAATAAAACATTATACATTATATAAATAAAATATTTAAACTTATTCCCACTGGAACCATCCAGGTAGGTCTATTTTACTGAGATTCTTGTTTGAATCTCCTTTCCATGGCCGCCATGGCCCGTAAACACCTACTTGGTTTGCTTCACTCAATACAGATGCCCACCAACTAAGAGTCCCATGTTGGA
>Ga0115011_10000654_pt1 | contig 27264 bp, 18 predicted proteins | sample TroAtlMetagenome_2_FD_88705 | JGI IMG/M metagenome (GOLD analysis project Ga0115011, IMG submission 88705) | Marine eukaryotic phytoplankton communities from Atlantic Ocean - Tropical Atlantic ANT8 Metagenome | ecosystem: Environmental > Aquatic > Marine > Oceanic | place: Tropical Atlantic...
CACGTCGCTGGTCTGGTTCCGGGTGGCAAACTGCAAAAGCCACTCGACCGCCGCGGTGGCGTCCTGCCCCTCCAGCGGCGGCGTCCAGTCGATGGCTTGGCCCTTTGGATCCATATGGATTGTGTCGACAAGATCGTGGACTTCACACGGTTTTTGTCAATTATAATAAGTCTTGTGGAACCATCAGCCGTTAATTTTTTCGGCTAACTCCTCGGCGGGGTAGGTCCAGATCTCAGCCAGTGTGGGATGGTAGTGCGGCACAGCGGCCAGCTCTGAGACGGTCATGTGCTTGGCCATGGCGGTGACGATCTCGTGGATCAACTCCCCGCCCATCGGTCCGACGCACGCGCCGCCGAGGATTTCTCCCGACTCGGGATCGCACAACAATTTCACGAAGCCGTGCATCGCATCCATGATGATCGACTTACCATGATCGTTGAACGGATAGCTCGCCGTGAGGTATGGGATGCCACGTGCTTTGGCCGATTTTTCGGTGAGGCCGACGGTGGCACTTTGCGGGTCGGTGAACACCACGCTGATGAGCATCCGGTAATTCATCGAGCGCAGCTCGACGGGGAGCAGGATGTTATGCGCGGCGATCTCGCCCTGCTGAATGGCGAGGTGCACGATTTCGTGCGGTCCGGTGCAGTCGCCCCCGGCGTAGATGTGCGGCATGCTGGTTCGCATGTGGGCGTCACAGAGGATGCGGCCGTTGTCGACCTCGACACCGCCGTTCTCGAGCGCGAGCGATTCGGTGTTAGGCGATCGGCCCAACCCGTGAAACACCGCCTCGGCGCGGACTTCGTGTTGGCCGCCGTTTCGTTCGTACACGATCACTTTTTCGTTGCCTTCCTGCCGCGCGTCGGTGAGAGAGCAGCCGGTGTGGACGGTGATGCCTTCGTCGAGGAAGGTGGCCTCCACTTCGCCGGCGACATCGTCGTCGAACGCCTTGAGAATGTGCGGGCTGCGTTGGAGCAGTGTCACTTCGACATCGAATCGCGCAAAAAACTGGGCGAACTCGACTGCTACTGCGCCGCCGCCAAGCACGATGATCGACTGGGGCAGTGACTCAAGCTCGAGGACGTCGTCGCTGGTGATGCAGCCGAGCTTGGCCAAGCCCGGCAGCGGCAGCTCGGCGACCCGCGAGCCTGTGGAAATCATGAGGTGGCCGGCGGTGATCGTTTGGCCGTCGTCCAGCTCGAGCGTGTGTGGGTCGCGGAACATGGCCAGGTTGCGGATCAACTCGAAGCGGCCGTCCTGCAATTGGCCGCGGCGATAGCTGGCGAACTCCTCTACCATCGCTGCTTTGCGCCGCATCACCGCCGCATAATCGAAGCCGATTTCGCCCGGTTCTAGGCCCCAGAGCTTCGAGCGCTGGGCCTGAAACCGCACATCGGCCGCGTGCAGCAACGCTTTCGTCGGCATGCAACCGCGCAGGATGCACAGTCCGCCCAGTTCCTCCCCGGCCTCGATGATGACGGTGCGCTTGCCGGCGGCAGCGGTCGAACGGGCGGTGGCATAGCCGGCGCTGCCTCCGCCGATCACGGCAACATCAAAATCGTAATCTTCCATATCACTTGGCCAAGGTGTAACTAAACCAAAGCCAATCGGAAAGAATTGTCATGTCGCACCGTTAGTAAACGGCACTTTCGGCGAGCTTCCAGCCGGGGACGATTTCAGCGTCGAGTGAGGTGGCGGCGGTGCCCTTAGCAAGGTGCATGTGGGCGATGATGCCGACCATTGCCGCGTTGTCGGTGCAGAGCGTTGGATTGGCCAGGCGCAACACAAAGCCCTCCCGCTCACACGCCGCATCCAAGGCCGCTCGCAAGCCGCTGTTGCATGTCACGCCGCCGGAGGCGGTGACGTATTTTACGCCGAGCTTTTTCGCCGCGAGGATTGTCTTGGCGACGAGCACCTCGACGATCGCTGCCTGCACGCTGGCGCAAAGGTTGCGGAGCCGCTGGCCGTCCTCGAGCACCTCCGGATTGTCGCGGATGAAGTAGCGCACCGATGTCTTGAGCCCGCTGAAACTGAAGTCGTGCGAGTCGTCGCGCATCATGGGACGCGGGAATTTGTGCGCTCTGCTGTCGCCCTCTTTGGCTAGGCGATCCAGCTCGGGGCCGCCGGGATACGGCAGGCCGATCAGTTTGGCAGCCTTGTCGAAGCACTCGCCGGCCGCGTCGTCCACCGTGCCGCCGAGCACGTGATGCTCCAGCGGTGCGGCGACGTGTACGAGCATCGTATGGCCGCCGCTGACGATGAGCGAAATGTTCGGCTGAAAGTCGTCTAGAGAGAGCGATAACGGCTCGCCGTCGATCCACGGCGAGTAGAGGTGCGCCTCGTGATGGTGGATGCCAATGAACGGCTTGCCCAGAGCGAACGCCAAGCCCTGCGCCGCGCGCAGGCCAACCAGGAGCGCGCCCGGCAAACCCGGCCCACGAGTCGCCGCGATCGCGTCGAGTTCGCCGGGGGCGACAACCGCTTCGCCAAGCGCCTGGCGGGCGACCTGCATGAGGTTGTGCAGGTGCTCGCGAGAGGCGAGTTCCGGCACTACGCCGCCGAACTCCTCATGAAGTTTTATCTGGGAGGAAACCGAGTTGGCGAGAACACAGCCATCGCGCAGCACGGCGACACTTGTTTCGTCACACGACGTCTCGATGGCCAGCAACAGCATGGGAGGCGAACAGTTTCGCTTGGCCAAGCGGCGAAATCATTCCGGCTTCTCGGCCGGCTTTTCCTCGGTTTCGGGGGCGGCCTCCTTATCAGGTTTGGCCTTTTCATTCGTTTTTTCCGCCGGCTTTTCCTCTTCTGGCTCTGCCTTGGCTTGGATCTGTTTCTTGCCCACTAGCAGTTCAATGGCCTTGGCCAACTGCGGATCGACGAAGTTTCCGACGGCTTCACGGCGATCCTCAGCCACCATCTTGAGGCCCCCCGGCGTGCGCTGGAGGAAGAGCAATTCCTCGTCTTCGCGGCTCATTTTTAAGTTTTGATGAGGCTCGATACCGTTGCCGTGAATGACCTCGTGGCTTGGGGTGTAATATTTGGCTGTGGTCAGTCGAAGCGCGGCTCCTTGTTGGCCGTTGATGGGCAGAATCTTTTGCACCGAGCCTTTGCCGAAGGTTTTTTCGCCGACGATCTTGGCGCGGTCGTTGTCCTTAAGGCAGCCGGCAACAATCTCCGATGCGCTGGCGCTGAACCGGTTCACCAGCACGACCAGCGGCAGGTCGGGACGGGCATTGCGGCCGGACGACTTGTGCTCGGAGTTCTCGTGTTTGCGGCGTCCCTCGGTGGTGACGATGGGCTCGCCCTTGGCCAGAAATTTTTCACAAACCCTGATCGCCTGGTCGAGCAGTCCTCCGGGGTTGTGGCGCAGGTCGAGCACGAGCCCCTTCATGTCCTCAAGTTCGAGTTTACGCAGTGCCTCCTCCAGGTCCCGCGATGTCGCCTCGCCAAACTGCGTCAGCCTCACATAGCCGATCTTGTTTTCGTCGACAGTGAACTTGCGCTGGTTGTTGATGTCCCTGACGGTAGCGACCTTGATTAGTGCGCGCTTAAGAGTGACATCGATATCCTTACGGGTAGACGGCCGGAAAAATGTCATTTTGACTTTCGAGCCTGGCTTGCCGCGGAGCTTGTCGACCGCCTCCGGCATCGAGATGTTGCGGGCATTTTTGCCCTCAATCTTCACTATGCGATCGCCTGACATGATGCCGGCCTCGTAGGCCGGCGTGTCCTCCATCGGAGCAAGTACGGTGAGGTAGCCGTCCTGAATGTTGATGTGCACGCCGACGCCGCCGAACCGGCCCTCGGTGTCATCCATGAGGTGCGAGTAACGGGTGGGCGGCATGAACTCGCTGTGTGGGTCGAGCATACCGATCATGCCCCGCAGCGCGCCGTGGACGAGGTCCTCATACGTCAACTCGCCGCCATCGACGTAGTCGCGCCGGATGCGCTCGAGTACGTTGACGAACAGGTCGAGATTGGCGTGGGGATCGTTGGCGCTCGAGTTGGCGTCAGACTCAGAATAGACCTTGGCACCGATCGCCAGGTTTATCAACAACACCCCGAGAACCACGGCGTGGAGAATTCTTCGTGCAGCTTTGGTTTGTAGCATAGGCCGGCTACCATACGCCCATCCGGCCCGCTTGGCCAAGCGGGAATCAGAGCCGACTGATAAGCCAGGTATGCTTGCCGCGGGGGGTCTTTTCGACCTCCCCGACTTCGCGGAGCACCAGCCGGAAGTCGTCGCCAAGCTTGCGCCGGATGCCGTCCTCAATCTGCGGGAGCCGCGACGTGTGAAACTCCGGCGATGGGATGTAGCGAAACTCTGCCAAGCCCTTTTCCGACTGGAAAAACTGTACGGCATACAGCTCGTCGAAGATCGCGTCGTGCATATTGAAGGCGGTCAGCGAGATGCGCCGCCCTGAGTCGGTGACAAGAAATTCCTGACCGCGCCCGGCGATCTCCTCAACGGCAGGCCAGGCGTATTCCCGCCGCGCATCCGGTTTGGCCAGGCGCACGAAGTCGCCGGTGCGGTATCGCACGAGCGGCATGGCCATATTGTGAAACGTTGTGCCGATGACTTCCCGCAGGCCGTCCCCATCCGGTTCGCCAAACTCAACGAAGCCGTAATGCGGCCAAAAATAAAATAGATCCGAGTACGTCCCCTCGGCGGCGAGGACGACGCGCTCGGCGTGGCCGTACCAGCGTAGCACGCGACACTGGAACACTCCCTCGAGGAGTCGTTTCTGGGATAGCGTCAACTGCTCCGAGCCGCATAGCACGCCCTGGAGCGGCGTGCGCCAACGCTGATCGTGCCGCTGTAAATACTCGGCGAACTGCAACGCCGCCGACGGATAGATATTCAAAAAGTCCGGCTGAAAATTTTCCAGCGCCTCGAGGTACTCGGGGATTCGCTCGTCGGTGAGGTGATACGACGAAAGCATCAGCCAATTACGCGTTGCATCGTGCGCGATGATGTTGCCCTTGGCTCGTGAGTCGGTAACATGGCCTCGGATAAGCGCTAACCGAGCCTTGTCAAAATAACCGGTTCGCCGCCAGTTGGCCTCAAGGAACGCCTGCTCCTTCGGCCGGCTGATGCCCTTCTGCAAATGAAACCCCACCGGCACGCCGGTCGAGCCACCGGTAGTTATGTAAAGTTTTTTCGAGTCGGCAATCTCAGTCGAGGTCAGATCATTAAAATGCTGCTGCATGTCCTGCTTAGTGAGCGACGGACAGCCGGCAAAATCGTCGAGTGACATCATTGCGTCCGGACGAAAACCGGCCTTAGCAAAGGAGCGACTGTAAAATGGACAATAGCTCGCGGCGTTGACGAGCGTGCGACGCAGTTCACGTAACTGATACTTGCGAAGATCCGCCTCGCTCCAACTTGGTGATGCCTCGGCCAACTCGCGAAACTCGCCGTACGCCCTGCCGTGGCGGATGCGGCGCGGGAGCCGCCGGTACGCCGCGCCGATGAAATTTCGCGCCTTCTGCGGCAGCTGATCGTACAGCGAGAGGAACGGGTAAAGTTTATCCTCGAGACTCATCGTTTGGCTTGGTTTTCCGGCTCGCGCTCGATTGCGCCGACCCAGCCAAAGTGCGGCTTGAACGCGAACCACTCAGCCGCTTGGCCAAGCGGCCCATTCCATTCAGGCTTGTTCGAAACGAGTCTTATATCGCTTGGCCGGAATGGGATAAAGTTGCGCTTTCGAATCTCGAAACTGTTCTTCAGCAGCCGCAGCTTTTGCCAGTCGAAACCCATCAGCGTAGCGGCGGCCATGTCCACAGCAGCCGGATGAGTGCCGGCGAGGATGACGCCGCAGGGCTTCGCATCGGGAGACATGGGGCCGTTGCCCTCGCCGCCGATGATGCCATCGACCACGGCAAGATAGCGCAGCGGCTTTTTGCGCGGCAACCCGGCGCCATCGAAATCGTGCAGGCATTTGTTGAGGTCGAGCACCATGCGCCAGCAGGTGTCGTTGCCGTGCCAGTTGCCGGAGCGAACGACTTTCTGCGTGTCGCCGAAAAACAGGCGTCCCATTTTTTTTAACGGCACAAAGAACCGTGAGAGCAGCGGGCGGCCGTTGACGATGCGCTTCGCCCGGCCCATCCACGAATGCTCGAGCCTGGCTTTTGCCGTTGAGGCGGGGAACTGGTCGCCTCCCAGGTCGGGCGTGCCTTCGGTGTGGTGCGGCAGCCAGTTTTTGTTCGCGTTGATGCCAACGAGATTCTTGAGTGCACAAGTCACGCCAACTTTTTTGTGGGTCTTGAGCTTGGGCATATTGATGAGCACGTCAGCGTCCATCGGCGTGCGGCAGAGCATGTACTCGTGGCGCTCGCCGGAGTGGCGCTCGTTCGTCTCGCCCATGTTGAAAGAGGCGCCAAACAGCCGGCCGTTACCGTGAAATCCTACGAACTCACTCGCGTCGTTCAGCCCGACGAATGTGTCTCCCGCCGGGTCGCCGGTGAGCTGTTTTTTTGAAACGGTGACACCATCGAGGGCGTGCCATTCTTCTGGTCGCAGGTCGAGCAGCTTGATCTTTGTGCCGGGGAAGTCGCGGCGGCAGCGATCGACCATTTCGTCGAGTCCGCAGTATTGGTTGAGCGCGACAAACGACGAGTCGGTTTGCGGCGCGTCGCAAACGGTGATCGAGCCACTGCCGGCGAGCTGCTTGCCGGCCCAGCGGATGACCGCCTCGATGACGGCGGGATGCGTGACGACGTGTTCCCACTGGCCCGGGCCGGGGTGGCGCTCGTCGTGTTCTTTGACCCAGTTCGGCTTGAGAACGACGCGGTCGTGTGGGCGGACGTAGTCGTCCGGCAGGCCAAGCGCGTCCAGCGACTGACAAACGAGCGAGTGAACGGAGGCGGGATCGTCGTAATGCTCGACTCCGCGAAATGCCGAGACATGGGCAGGATCGTGTTGTCGGTTGGTGTTCACTCGTTTTCCAGCGCCAACAAAGCGGTCCGGATTTTTTCACCGAATGCCTTTCGCGTAAAGTGTTGCAGAAACCGATCGCGCAGTCCGGCTTCGTCCGTGCGACCGAGAAAGCCCTCGAGCCGGTCGGCGATTTGGAGGGGGGACTTTGTGTCCACAAGCCCCTCGTAACCGGCGGGGAAAAGCTCCGGTAAAATCCGCCAGCGAGTCACGATAATTGGCAGGCCGTGTGCCATCGCCTCGACGAGGCTGACCGGGTGCGCTTCAAATTCGTAGTACGAGGCCAGTACAAACGCGTCGGCTAGGGCGAATAAATCTCGCTTTTTCGGCTCGCCGGCAAAGCCGTGATAAATAACGAGCGGCCCGTGCATGTCGTTCAGTTCCGCCTGACCAAGCCGCTCAGTGAACTCAGCCTCTTCGTCTGAGAGATAAAATTTGCCGGCAACGTCAAGTTGCACGCGCGCCGCTGATCGCTTGGATTGCAACCGAGCGTTGATCTCGGCGACAGCGTCGATGGCATCGAACAATCCCTTGTCGCGGTAGCAGAGGCTTAAGTACAGCAGGCGAAACGTCGTCGGCGACTCACCCCCTATCATCGCTTGGCCAAGCGCCTTGGCGCGTGAATGCTGCGCGGGTTTCAGCACGGTGTCGTAGTCAGGGCAGGGGTCGGGCGAGCAGTTTGGCACGGTGACGATGTTTCGCGGCGAGAGCTTGGCGGCGTCCTCGTGATAATAATCTCCCAGCACAATGCTCAACGCAGGGCGGCCAAGCAACCGCCGCGAAACCCAGCGTTCCCATGGACGCGCCCCGGTTTCGAGCCATCTGCCGACGCCGGATGCCTGGTAATGAAAGATGGTCTGCCGGAAAAATGGGCGGCAGAGCATCATCACGATCCAATCGCGGTAAACGGCGTTGCGCAAGCCTGGCGCGGGGATACAGTAGAAATAATTCACGCCATGTCCCAGGCGCAGCCAAATGGCCTTTAGGCAATAGCGGAAAATGAGGAGGAGTTTGCGTGGGCTTGCGGAGGCGATGTCATCGATATCTCTCGAGAGGCGGCTGTCGACGTGGTAGATCTCGATTGTTTTGTCGTTGCTCAGCTCTTCGAGCAGTTGCTGCACCATGAAACTTTGGCCGTGGAACGGCGGCGGGACGTGGGCAAAGACGAGCAGTTTCATGGTGAGTTGTCGTTGAGCTGAGCCAACTGTTCGTATACTCGGTTGTATTTGGCGGCCATCTCGCTGGCGGCCCAGCCCCGAACACTGTCGCGGATTCCAGCCGGTGTCGCAGGGGTGAAATTGCCCTTGAGGATGGAGGCGATTTGGTCGCGCAAACCGTTGATGCTGCCGGTGTCGTAAAGCAAGCCGGTCGTTCCGTCCCGCACGATATCGACATTGCCGCCGCTGCGCGCCGCGAGGGCGGGGAGGCCTAGTGCGAGGGCTTCCATTAGCGACACGCTGCAAGGCTCGTTCTCCGAAGCGACGACGACAAAATGGCCGTCGCGCAGGGCGTCGGTGACTTGGTTCGTCATGCCTCGCAGCAGGACGGTTTTCTGCAGGCCGAGTTGCTCGATCGATTTGCGCAGCTCGGCGGCGAAAGCTTGCGAGTCGGCGTCGCTCTGCTCCGGCCCCCAGAGGTGAAACTCGACGCGTTCCTTGAGTTCGGCTGGCAGCTTGGCCAAGGCGGCGATGGGGTGGTGCCAGCATTTCCAGCGGACGAGCGTGCCCATGCCGACGAGCTTGAGATTGGCTGACGGATTGGCGCTTGGCCAAGCGTTCGTTGTGAGAGGTTCCTCCAAAAAACTATCGGCGCAGCCAGAGAAAATAATGCTGCACTTGGGCGGCTCGACGGCGAGGCCGTAGTGCGAAGCCATGTTGGGGTTGAGCACCACGGTGGTCATCCAGTCGCGCCGCGCCGCCCAGCGGTAAAGCCAGGTGCGCTTGGCGTAGCTGTGGTTTGTGAACAGTACCTGCCGGCCAAGAAATAAACCGGCCAACAGCGCGACAATCAGCCCGCCGCGCGTGTGTGCATGGATGACATCGAACGACTCATGCCGAAGCAGTTTGCGAAGGCTAAAAAAAGCCAGTGCGCTGGTAAAAAAAATGACGAAGTGACTTGGCGAGTCACTGGTGATGTAGCCTGTGCGGCGGTAGTCGAGCACGGGCGAGCGGGTTTCCGCGTAGTCTCTGTGAACCCAGACCGTGTGCTGGATGTCTGCCACCGGTCCGGCCTGGTGCAGGCAGCGGATCACCGAGAGGATGCCGCCGGCGTCCTCTCGCTGACCGACCAGGTGGAGAATTCTCATTCCAGCTCGGGCTGTTCCGGTTGCTGTTTGCGCAACCGGTCCCGCAACATATATTGGCAGGTGATCAACAGGCCGGCCTGGAGGGAGAAGGTTTTCATAGCATACTCGCTGTCGCCGTGTAGTGCGATGAAGGCGACCACGTTAGCCATCCAGAGACAGGCGATGATGCAGCTCACGCGGGAGAATTCATCGTCCACCCCGTATCTGCGGAGATGAAAAATTACTTTGAATGCGACCACCGATCCAGTGATGAGAAACAGCAGCATAAAGCAGGTGCCAAATAGGCCGGTGTTGACCATCAACCCAATGAATCCGTTGTAAAAACGCCCCTGGTTGATGTGATAAGTTATCGCCGTGGGATCCCATTGTAGCGAGTGATCGCCGAAACCGGATTGCCCAAAACCGCGCCCGACCCACAGGTACTGTGAAATCATTTTCATCCCCTCCTGGCGCAGGACGCGCCGGGTTTCCATCGTGCTCAATCCATCCAATCGTGCGTCGCGGTGCACCTTGATGCCGGGCAGAGCCGAGAGAGCGCGCTGGGCCGCGAGCGGCATCCGTTCCGCGAAGCCGTAAGAAATGGTCAAGCCCAGGACCAGCACCAGACTGCCTGTCAAAGCGTTTCTCGTGTTGATCAGCCTTTGGGTAAAAACCATGAAGCTCATGACAAGGACAAGGATCGCCACCGTGTAACGGTGCCCGCTCAGCAGGCCGGCCCCCACGATGAACAAGCCAGCTGGAACCAGCCAGACGCTTTTGGCGGTCAGGAAGTCATTTAGCTTGTTCTTGATGAGCAAAAGCCAGAGGAAACCGATACTGACAAAGGCCAGAGACTGATAGCGATTGATGCCCATCTTCATGCGTTCCATTTCGAAGTTACGCGCGTCGCCGGGTACCTCTAGGAAAAAGAGGATGTTGAACAGGCCGGGAGCGTTGGAGTAAATCACGTCTGAGATCAACCAAGTTGCGGAGAGCGCACACTGGATGATGAACAGCTTACGGATCTGCTCCTCCTTCAGGCGCACCATCATGAACAGTAGCGGGAAGATGGCGCAGGTGAGCTGCTGAAAATAAAACCGCCCGCCCATCTGCTCGCCACCCATCGTGCGAAAGCCGATGCCGCGCTCCACCATCGTGAACACCAGCACGCTGCAATAGCCAGCTACGCCGAGCAGCATCCATTTGTGTTCAAAAATGGAGTCCCACATTTCGTTTCGATATTGGCGAAATGAAAATACTAGCACGCAGCCGGTCCAGCCTAGCAGCGCAGCCGCCTCCCAAATAAAAGGGCGGCCGGGAAAAAACGGCATGATCAGCGCCGTGGAAAACGTCGCCACCGCGCAGACCACCGACAGCGTCGCGTGGTACGGCATCAGGATTAGCCAAGCCAGTCCACCAAAGGCGAATGCGGCGAAAAAAGCGTCATCAGCCAGCGTGTACCCCAATACGAGCACAAGCAGCGAGATAATGCTGAAAACGAGAAGCTTTTGTAGGCGCAGCGCACCTTCCAACGAACCGGCACTCACGGCGCTTGGTTATATCCGTTTTTAGGAATTGTGCAACCTTGCGGCATCGCCAATTACTAAGGATTGATCTCCATCATTCGGCGTTTCAGATCATCCTTCAACGCGTTTCGCTGCTCGTCTGTGGCCTTACGGGGCACCTCGAGCGGCTCGCCAAATGCCACGTCGCAGCGCGTCAAAGGCCACGGCAGCTGAAACCGGTCCCAGCTTTTGAAGCGCACCTTGCGTCTTGCTTGGCAACCCAGTGGAACGATCGGCAGGCCGGTCAACTGGGCCAGTGACAGGATACCGTCCTGTATTTCGTAGCACGGGCCACGTGGGCCATCGGGCGTGATGCCCAAGTGCAGCCCAGCCTTCACTTGCCGCGACAATTCAAGCAGCGCCTGTCGGCCTCTCCGGCTGGTCGATCCGCGCACCGGCTCGACGTCAAACGCGCGCAAAATTTCCACGAGAAAAGCCCCATCCCTGCTGGCGCTTACCATCGCCGCCAACCGCCGCCCGGTTTTCGGCTGGATGTCTTCCCGAATGGCAATCATCACGTAGGCCAGACGGTTGTGCCATGCGCAGAAGATTAATGGCCGGTCGCGCCCGGCCTCCATGATCCCGTGTGGATCTGAAAAATAAACGCGCCACGTGAAGCGTAGCATCCGCAGCAAAATGTAAAACATACGGGCTGCCAGCCGTTGGCCAAGCCCTGCTTCGTTCGGTATGACAACCTGCGTGTCCAACTGCGTTTTATCCTCCGCCCTTGAGCGCGGCGCGGACCAGTTCCTCGACAGACGCCTGCGGGCCGAGCATCGCTTGAGCCGCTTGGGCGGCCTTTTGAGCCTCGGCCGGCTTGGTACCTAGCGCCTCTAGTGCCGCCTCGGCATCGGCGATGGTCTTGTCCTGCGTCGTCGCCGCTTGGCCAGGCGCCGTTGCAGCACCGTTCGCCATGCTAACTTTGTCCTTTAACTCGAGCACCATTCTCTCCGCAGTTTTTTTGCCGATTCCATTGATGCTCGAGAGCCGTTTCACGTCGCCGTCGCCGATCGCGCCCTTGAATGAGGTCACATTCATACCGCTCAGGACGTTGAGCGCGAGCCTCGGCCCGATGCCGCTTACGCCCTGGATCATCTTGAACAACTCCCGCTCGGCGTCCGTCGCGAAGCCGTACAGCGTCTGCGAATCCTCGCGCACGACGAGTTGCGTCTTGAGCGTCACCTTTTGGCCAAGCCCCGGCAGCTTTTCGAACGACGACAACGGGATCAGCACCTCGTACCCGATGCCGTTGATGTCGACCACCGCCTGCGTCGGCAGTGCGTCTGTTAGGGTTCCCTTCAAAAAAGTTATCATACCTGAGCCTCGTTCCAGCCGACACAGAGTCACACAGGGTGAGTAGTTTCAAGTTTTCAGTTTCAAGATTCAAGTCTTGGCCTTGCGTTCCACGCGGGTGACTCCTAGTCTGCCGGCCTGAAATGAGGGTCTCAATTTTCGGTCTTGGCTATGTTGGTGCAGTCACTGCCGGGTGTCTCACCAAGGAGGGACACACCGTCGTGGGCGTTGATGTGCAGGCCGAAAAAGTCGAGTCACTCGCCAGCGGTGTGTCGCCCATCGTCGAGCCGGGGCTGGGCGATCTCCTCACCGAAGCGGCGAAAAATGGCCTGCTCTCTGCCACGCAAAATCACGAAGAAGCCATCGCCGCGACCGGCCTTTCGCTTGTCTGCGTCGGCACGCCGTCTGCCGAGAGCGGCGAGCTCAACCTGCAATACGTCCGGGAGGTCGTCGGGCAGATCGCCGATGCGGTGCGTGCATCGGGCGAGTCGCACGACCTCGTCCTGCGCAGCACGATGCTCCCCGGTAGCACTCAGAAAATCGCCGACGAGTTGCTCGACGACCTGCTCGAGTCGGGTAAGTTGCGCCTGTTTTTTTATCCGGAATTTTTGCGCGAAGGCACTGCGGTGGCGGACTTCGACGATCCGTCGCTGGCCGTTGTCGGCACGCATGATGGCTCGACATTCCCGGGTGAGTTGTCGGCGCTTTTCGGTGGGGACGCCCCGTCGGTGAACTGGCCCGGCGCGGAGATGGTCAAGTACGCCTGCAACGCCTTCCACGCGACGAAGGTGACATTTGCCAACGAGATCGGCCGCATCGGTAAAAGCATGGGCGTCGATTCGCAGTCTGTGATGCGGTTGCTTTGCCAAGACACTCGCCTCAATTTGTCGCCATACTACCTGCGCCCCGGCAACCCGTTCGGCGGCTCGTGCCTGCCCAAGGACGTCCGCGCACTGGCGCACGAAGGTCGGCGCGGCGGCGTGGAGTTGCCTTTGATCGACAGCCTGTTGCCCAGCAACGAGGCGCACTTGGCCAAGCTCATCGAGCAAACCAAGCGCTTGGCTAAGGGTCGGGTGACCTTGCTCGGGCTGTCGTTCAAGAGCGATACGGATGACCTGCGCGAAAGCCCGATGGTTGAGGTTGCGCAGCACCTGCTCGGTCGCGGATTCGAGCTGAGCATTTATGATCCTCAGCTAAAATTGGCCAAGCTCATCGGTACCAACAAGCGGGTGATCGACGAGAAAATGCCGCATCTGGCCTCGCTACTGACGGATGACTTGGCTGCCGCGCTTGGCCGGGAGGGGCTGGTGATCGCGGCGCAAAAGTGTGTCGATATCGAGATGCTCAAGCCGCTCCTCACGGCCGAACACACGGTGCTCGATGTCAACGGCTGGTCGGAGCTGCGCGACTTGCCGGCCCAATACGAAGGATTTTGCTGGTGAGCAAAGAGAAGCCCTGCGTCTGTATCATCGTCGAGAACCTGCCGGTGCCACTCGACCGCCGCGTATGGCAGGAATCGTGTGCGCTGCGCGACGCCGGCTACGAGGTGGTCGTCATCTGCCCGCAAATGCGCGGCTTCACCGAGCCGGAGGAGGTCATTGACGGCATCCAGATTTACCGGCACTGGATCAGCGAGGAAGCTGGTGCTGTCGGCGGTTTTTTGCGCGAGTACAGCTCCGCGCTCTGGGGCGAGTTCAAGCTGATTTGGAAGGCCTGGCGGCGGCACCGCTTCGATATCGTGCATCTTTGCAACCCGCCCGACTTACTGTTCCTCGTTGCTGCACCGTACAAGCTCGTCGGCACGCGGATTATTTATGACGTGCACGATGTTTGCCCGGAGATGTTCGAGGCCAAGTTCGGCAAACGCGGCGTGCTATACTGGGCTGTGCGCGTGGCGGAATGGGCGACGCATTTTTTCGCCGACGTGGTGATCGCCACGAACGAATCGGTGCGCGACATCGCCATTGGGCGCGGCGGCCAGTCGCCGGACGATGTATACGTCGTTCGCACCGCGCCGAAGATCGCCGATACAAGCGTCGAGCCGGATGCCTCACTGAAAAAAGGACGTAAGCATCTCGTCGGCTACGTCGGCGTGATGGGCAACGCCGACGGCGTGCGCTACATCATCGAGGCGGCGGATTTCTTGGTGCGCGAGCAGGGTCGGGACGACATCCAGTTTTTACTGATGGGCTCGGGCCCGGAACACGACAACTTGGTCGCGCTTCGCGATGATCTTGGCTTGGGGGAATTTGTCGATCTTCCCGGTCGCGTGTCGAACGAGTTTTTATTTACGGGACTGCGGACGATGGATCTTGGCGTATCGAGTGACCCGATCAACCCGTACAACGATCACTGCACGATGAACAAAGTGCTTGAGTACATGACATTCGCCAAGCCACAGGTGATGTTCGACTTGAAGGAGGGACGTTTCTCGGCCGGCGATGCCGCGTGCTATGTGGCGGAGAACTCCGCTCAAGAACTTGGCCAAGCGATTGCCGAGACGCTTGACGATCCCGGCAAATGCGAGCGGATGGGCCGCCTTGGTCACGAGCGGTTTCACACGCAGCTCAATTGGGAAAAGTCAGTCGAGCAACTCAAGGCCGCCTACGCCCGGGCGCTTGGCCAAGGCTAAGCCAAAATGTCTGTAACAATGCGGGCCGGCCGGCCGGCGGTCAGCTTTTTCTGTTGGCCGTTGTGGTGATAGACCATCCCGTTGTGGTCTAGGCCGAACAGGTGCAGCAGTGTTGCCTGGTAGTCGTTGGCCGTGACTTTATTGACCACGGCCCGGTGGCCCACCTCGTCGGTTTCGCCGTAAATGGTGCCCGGCTTGAATCCGCCGCCGGCAAGCCAGGTGCTGAATCCCTGGCCGTTATGGTCGCGTCCCGGCTTGGAGCGGGACTGCACCACCGGCAGGCGGCCGATTTCGCCGCCCCAATGCACCACAGTCGAGTCGAGCAGTCCGCGCTGCTTGAGGTCGGTTACGAGTGCGGCGGCAGGCTGATCTGTGCGGCGGCAAATGCCAGGGAGGGCGCCATGGATGTTTTGGTGATTATCCCACGGTTGGCCGTTGAGGAACAATTGCACGAACCGTACGCCGTACTCGATAAGCCGCCGTGCGATAAGGCAGCGAGTGCCGTATTCACGGGTTGCATCCTGATCGATACCGTAAAGTTTTTTCGTCGTCGCGCTTTCGCCGCTGATATCGAGCGCATCCGTGGCTACAGTCTGCATCCGGGCAGCCAATTCGTAACTGTCGATGCGTGCGTCGAGCGAGTGTTCTCCGGGGCGCTTGGCCAAGTGGGCTTGGTTGAGTTGACCGAGGAAGTCAAGGTAGTTGCGCTGGACGTCGCCCTTCAGGTGGGCCGGCGCATTGAGGTTGAATATTCGAGGCTCCTTCGCGCGCAATACCGTGCCTTGATACAAACTTGGCAGGAAGCCGTTGGTCCAGTTGTGCACGCCATCCACCGGGTGACCGCCGGGGTCGGACAACACCATGTAGGCTGGCAACTCGTCCGTCACGCTGCCAAGCGCGTATGTCAGCCAGGCGCCGAGGCTCGGCCGGCCCAGCACGGCTGGAATGCCGGCGTTCATGTAGCGGATGGAGACCTCGTGGCCGTTGTGTCCGGTGTGCATACTGCGGATCATGCAAAGGTCATCGGCGATACCGGCCGTGTTCGGCAGCAACTCGCTGAAATCCATCCCGCACTGGCCGTGTTTCTTGAATTTCCACGGGCTGCCGAACAGGTTGCGACTGGCTTCGTTGGCGAAGCTGTAATGCACGTCGCCGCTGTACTCCTTGCCATCAAGACGCGTCAGTTCTGGCTTGGGATCGGTGAGATCCATGTGGCTCGGGCCGCCGTGCATGGAGAGCGAAATCATCGCCTTCGCCTTCGGAGTGTGGTGCGTCTGTTTTGGTGTGAGGTCGAACGACTGTTCTCCACGCGGAACCGCCGGCGGAGTGGCTAGCAATTTGTCGCGGTTCAGCAGCCAGCCCAGCGACAGGCCGCCGAGGCCCATCGTGTTGTGCCGGAGAAACCGGCGGCGGTTGAAGGCTTCGCCCGGGTTGTTCATGCCAGCAGTTCCTCCACCACGCGGGCCGGTTGGCCGTCGATGAGGCTCTTCACCCGGCCGCCCCGCTTGTATTTGAGATGGTCATGTTCGAGACCGAACAGTTGCAGCAGCGTGGCGTGATAATCGTAATGATTCACCTTGTCCCGCACGGAGCGATGGCCCCACTCGTCGGTCTCGCCGTGAATGTGTCCGGCCTTGAAGCCGCCGCCGGCGAGCCACATGCTGAAGCCGTAGGTGTTGTGGTCGCGTCCGGCATTTCTCGTGTTCTGGACCACCGGCAGCCGCCCCATCTCGCCGCCCCAGTGCACGACCGTGCTGTCAAGCAGGCCAAGACGTTTGAGGTCCTTCACCAGCCCGGCGATGGGTCGGTCTGTTTTTTTGCAGGCCTTGGGCAGCGAGCCATTGATGCCGTGGTGGTGGTCCCAAAACTGGTTCCCGGTCAACACGTGCACAAATCGGACACCGCGCTCGACGAGCCGTCGCGCGATGAGGCAGCGTGTGCCGTACTCCTTCGTCGCGTCTTCATCGATGCCGTACAGTTTTTTTGTCGCCGCATTTTCGCCGGAGATATCCATCGCGTCGGACGCGGAGGTCTGCATGCGGGCGGCCAGTTCGAAGCTGGCAATGCGCGCCTCGAGATCCAGCTCGCCGGGGTGCGACGCGCTGTGTTTGCGGTTGAGGTTGCCGAGGAAGTCGAGGTAGTTGCGTTGGCCACCGCCGCGCAGATTTGCCGGGGCCTCGAGGTTCAGGATGCGCGGCTCGCGCGCCCTCACCACGGTGCCCTGATACAGGCCCGGCAGCCAGCCGGCCGACCAGTTCCACGTCCCCTCGACTGGCAGGCTTGCGGGGTCGCGCAGCACGAGGTAGGCCGGCAGGTTTTGGCTCTCGGTGCCGAGGCCGTAGGTGAGCCAACTGCCCAGCGATGGCCGGCCGCTCACGGTGCGGCCGTTGTTGAGGGCGTGGATGGACTGGCCGTGATTGTTTACGCCGGTGTGCATGCTGCGGATAAGGCAAAGCTCATCGGCAATCTCGCCGAAGCCGGGCAGCAGTTCCGAGAAGTCCATGCCGCTTTGTCCGTGCCTGTTGAATTTCCAGGAACTGGGCAGCACCTGGGCGCTGGCTCCGGCGGCGTCGTCGTACTTGAGTTTCACCGGGATGTCCCTCCCTGCCCACTCGTCGAGCATCGGCTTGGGGTCGCACAGATCCATCTGGCTTGGACCACCCTGCATGAAGAGCGAGATCATTGCCTTGGCCCGCGGCTCGTGGGGAGGTCGCTTGGGCAGGAGGTCGTGGGCCGCGAACTCAGGTTTAACCGGCTTGGCTAATAGCCCCTCCTGTTGCAGCAGCCAGGTCAGCGCCACGCCGCCGATGCCCATCGCGTTCCTCGCAAGGAAATGCCGGCGACTCGATTGAAGCTGTGACTTGTCAATCGACATAAATGAAGGCGTTGGAGCTAAGCAGCGCCTGACAGTAATTGGCCAAGGCGGCGAGTTCGGGGTGCTTCTTTTTTTGGGTCTTGAACAAGGCGGTTTGTTTTTCAACGAACGCCGCCGACTGGGCCAGCTCGCCGGCACTGGGCGCTTGGCCAAGCGTGGTTTCCCAAGCCAAACCAAGCTGCGTGTCGAGGCTGCCCTTGGCGAAGTGCTGGAGCTGGCCGGCCATCGACCGGCTTTCGCTGATGACGAAGTTGTTGTTCATCAGCATCAACGCCTGCGGCGCCACGGTGGAGACAGTCCGCTTGGTGCAGTTTGGCTCCATCGACGGGCCGTCAAATGCATCGACAAACGAAAGCACCTTCGAGCGGCGTACCTCCACGTAGAGGCTGCGGCGGTTTTCCTCGGCCCCCAGCGAGATGGTTTTTCCCGTTGGCCGATTGGAACTGTCGTTGGTGTTCACGCCGACGACGATCTGGCCCACCTCGTCCTCCTTCACCGACACCGGTTTGCCGAACATACGTGGGTTCCACTGGCCGCTCACGAAGAGAATCGAGTCGCGGAGGGTCTCGGCCTCGAGTCGGCGGACGCTCATGCGGCCGAGTAACCGGTTGTCGGGGTCGTGTTCGTCGAGCTTGGTCACGCGGCGTGAAGTTTGGCGGTAAGCCTGGCTGGTCATGATGAGCCGATGCAGGCGCTTGAGCCGCCAGCCGTTTCTCATGAAATCGTTGGCGAGCCAGTCGAGCAGTTCGGGGTGGCTTGGCATCTCGCCCAGTTTGCCGAAGTCACCCGGTGTATCGACCAGGCCGCGGCCGAAGTGGTGAAGCCAAAAGCGATTGACGAGCACACGGCCTGTGAGTGGATGCGTCCCGTCGGTCAGCCGCTTGGCCAAGGCCAGTCGCCGCCCGGTCGAGGGTCGACTACCATCGTTCTCGGGGATCGGGGTTTTATTCAGCGCCACCACGCTCAGCTCGGCCGGTTTCACGGCGGTCTTGGGCTGAGCGTGGTCGCCTCGGAAAAAAAGGTGCGTGACTGGCACTTTGCCCGACTGCTCGGTCAGCGCCCGGATGAAAGGCTCCTCTGGCTTGGTGGCGCGGACTTCGGCAGCCTTTTTGGCCATGGCGTCGAGCACCGCCTTGGTCAGGCTGTCGCGAAAATACTGGATTTGCCCGTCGAGCTTCTTGAGTGCCTCGGCGTTGTCGGCGTCTTTGTTGTTGGTGAGTTTTTTGCGCTCGGCGTTTAGCTTGGCGATCGCGTCGTTGAATTCACGATCGTAAAGGTACAGCGAACCGGGGCTGATCTGCCGCACGCTTGGGTGGTTGTCCAAAAGCGCCTTGTGCTCGTCGGTGCGTTTGCCGACCGGCGTCTTGTAGGCGACCCGTAACGGCTCACGCAGTTGCTCCGGCACTTTGCGCAGCTTCCATTCCAGCGTGCGCTCAATGAAGAAATCGACCTTGGTCTGCCGCTTGGCATCGAGCTTCTTCGCCTCGACCTCGATGTCGGCGCACTGCCTCCGGTCGGCCTCGGTGAAGAGAGAGATCTGCCGACTCTGCGGCATACGCCAGTTTGCCGGGTCAAGTGCCGGTTCGAAGACGGCTCGCAATTTGTAGTAGTCCGACTGCAGTATCGGGTCATAACGATGATCGTGGCACTGCGCGCACCCAACGGTCATGCCCATGAGCGACGTGGAGACGATCTTAAGCGTCTCGGCGATGACTTGGTTTTGGGCTACGGCGGTGTTCGCGCCGGAGCCGGTTCCGTCGGGTGCCATTCGCAGAAAACCGGTTGCGGTGAGCTTGTCGATTTGTTCCGGATTCAGGCCGGTGTAAGGCGGCGAAACCATTTCATCGCCGGCTAGTTGTTCTCGGATAAACCGATCCCACGGCATGTCGTCGTTGAGCGCGCGGACGACGTAGTCGCGATAGCGCCATGCCCAGCCCCGCTCGGCGTCGCTCTCGGTGTAGCCCTCCGAGTCGGCGTACCCGGCGACGTCGAGCCAGTGGCGTCCCCAGCGCTCGCCGTAATTTGGGGAAGCCAGCAGGCGATCGATTAGCTGGTCGTAGGCTTGCGGTGTTTCGTCGGCGAGAAATTTTGCGATCTCTTCCGGGGTGGGCGGCAGTCCGGTGAGATCGAACGTCGCGCGTCGGATGAGCGTGCGTTTGCCGGCTTGCGGCGAGAAACCAAGTCCGTCGGCATTCAGTCGGCGCATTAGGAAGGCGTCGATCGGATTGGCCGTGCCGCCGGGCACGGGCGGATTTTTGATCGGCTGAAACGCCCAGAAACGGCGTTCCTCAACGGTGATCCATTCGTCGGGACTGTCTGGCTCTGGGCGGGCTGTCTCAGTCCCCTGCTCAATCCACTGGCGGATGGTCTCGACTTCTGTGGTGGACAGATTGGCTTGCTCCTTGGGCATCTCGCCATCTCGGATTTTTGTATAGAGCAGGCTCTTCTCCGCTTGGCCAGGAACGATGGCAGTGCCGTGTTTTCCGCCCTTGAACAGCAGCTTGCGCAGACGAACGTCGAGCCCGCCCTTGGCCGAGCCGTCCTCGCCGTGGCAGTGGAAACAATGCGCCTTGAGAATGGGCCGCACATCCACCTCGAATGTGACCATGGCCGCTTGGCCAGAATTGAACAAAAACCCAACGGCTATGAGCAAAGGGATTCGTTCCTTGAGAAGAGCACACATTGATTTAAGGAAAACTTACGACCCTCGCCAAGCACGCGCAATGGCTTTTATTAGGTGCAACGAGTCGAGGGGAAAGGCATTGTAATGTGAACGGGCTTCCCTAGACTGCGCAGCCCGCGACGCACGGCATGTATTGGTGCGTGGTTTTAACAGATGAAGAAACCAACCCTGCTCATCGTGTTCCTGACCGTATTTATCGACGTAGTTGGGTTCTCGATTATTTTCCCGCTCTTTCCGGCGATGCTCGATTACTATCTCAAGCTGGATGGGAAGGAGAGCTTGATTGGCTCGCTAGTCGCTTGGTTGGATCATTTCGCCGGGGGTGACAAAAACGCTGTAGCGACGCTGTTCGGTGGCGTGCTCGGCTCGCTATACGGTTTTTTGCAATTCGTCTTCGCGCCAATCTGGGGGGCGTACTCGGACAGACACGGTCGTCGGCCCACGCTCATTTTCACGCTTGGCGGCATTGTTTTGGCGAACCTGATCTGGGTGTTCGCCGGGAGTTTTGCGCTGCTCGTGATCGGTCGCGCGCTCGGCGGCATCATGGCGGGGAACATCTCCACCGCCTCCGCTGTCGCAGCGGACATCACCACCGGCAAAAACCGCGCCTCAGGTATGATCATTATCGGCGTCGCACTTGGCCTGGGCTTCATCCTTGGCCCGGCGATCGGCGGATTCGCCTTCAGTTGGCAACTGGTCGAGTCGGGCAAGGCTGTGGCCGGGCTGGCGCTGCATCCCTTTTCCGGCCCGGCGATCATCGCTCTAGCCATCGCTGGCATAAACTGGTTGCTGGTCATCTTCCTTCTTTCCGAGAGTTTGCCTCCGGAGAAACGCGACCAGCACCCGGCCCAGCGCGGCTTCAACCCGTTCGCCCAACTCAAGCGCATTAATCTGCCGGGCGTAGCAAGTACCAACCTTATGTACTTCGCTTATTGGAGCGCGTTTTCGGCGGTCGAGTTTACCATCACCTTTTTTGCGACCGAGAAGCTTGGCTTCAAGCCGGTGGATATCGCGTGGATGTTCGTCTTCATCGGCATGTCGCTGATTTTTTTCCAGGGTGGAGTGGCGCGGCAACTGATCAAGCGCGTAGGCGAGCGCCGGACGGCGTTGACCGGCGTCTGCTGTACGTTGCCCGGGTTTCTCATCATCGGCAACGCGACTACCGCCGGCGTGCTTTACGGCGGATTGCTCCTCATGACCGCAGGCAGTGGGATGACCATGCCGTCGCTCAACTCGCTTGTATCGCGTTACACGCCGGCAGATCGGCAGGGACTGTCGCTGGGCGTGTTCCGTTCGCTTGGCTCGCTGAGTCGCGCCATCGGTCCAATCATGGGCGGCTTGCTATACTGGAAATTTAATAGCTCGATGCCGTTCTGGGTCGGTGCAGCGTTTCTCGTCGTGCCTTTCTTCATGGCGCTCGGCCTCCCGCCGGTGCCGGATCATGATGAAGTGAGCAGTGAGCAGTGAGCTTGGCCAAGCTCAGGCCGATTCGGCTTGGTCGGTTTCGTTCTCGGACGGCACGGGGAGCGTTCGGAGAACCTCCGATACCGGCTCGACGGCGGGGAGATCCTTCCCCTCGGTCTCACCGGTTTGCAGTTTGTTGACGCGCTCGCCGCTTGGTTTGATCGAACTTTCGTAGCTGCCAACGGCTGCGTTGTACGCCTTGTTTGCCCGCTCTAGGCCGGTGCGGATTTTGTCGAAGTGCCCAAGGAATGTGCCGAGTCGCTTGTACAGTTGTTGCGCCGCCTCGGCGATGGTCCGGGCATTTTCTGACTGCGAATGGTACTGCCAACTTACGCTCACGGAGCGCAGCAGCGCGATCAGTGACGCCGGCGTGGCAATCGTGATGCGGCGCGCGGCCGCCCACACGATCAGGTCGGGATCGCCCTCGAGCGCGGCGCTGAAGAGCGACTCGGCCGGCACGAACATCACTACGCAATCGAGCGCCCCGTCGATATGTTGCGGGTAGTTACGGTCGGCCAGCGCCTTGATGGTTTCGCGCATTTTTTTCCCGTGCTGCTCAATGGCCGTTTTGCGCTGCGCGGCGTCGCCCGACTCGAGATCGTTTAGGAACGACAGGTCCGGCGACTTGGCGTCGACAACGATGTGGCGTCCCTCCGGCAGATGCACGACCATGTCCGGCCGGCCCTCGGCGGAACCGGTTTGCTCGCTGAAATCGCAGTGGCTGCTCAGCCCGGCGGCCTCGACGACTCGGCGTAGCGTCTCCTCGCCCCACTTGCCGCGCGCCTGGCTGGAGTTGAGGATCATCCGCAACTGCTCCGTCTCGCTCGAGAGCGACTTGCTGTTCTCACTGAGGGTGCTGAGTTGTTCGTGCAGCGCGCCCAACTGGGTGTTGCGGCTTTTTTCGCTCTCGCTCAACCGCTGCTGGTAGGTCGCAAGGTGTTGCGTGAGTGGCGCGACCAGCTTGGCCACGGCTTCCTTGCTGGTGTTCAGTTCGCCCTTGGCGCTCTCGTGCAACTTGCCAAGCGTCTCGCCAGCGAGGCGCACCAGTTCCGGCTGGGCCTCCTTCAGCGCGTCGGCACTGAGAACCTTAAACGACTCCCTGAGCGCCGCGTGTTGTTCCTCGGATTGCCTCCGGTGATCCTTGAATCGCTGTTCGTTCGCCTGGCTTTCGGCCTCGGCCCGGGCCCCTTTGCGCGAGCCAATCAGCCACCCGATCACCCCTCCCAGCGCAACGCCGACAAGCAGATAAATAAAAACCTCCGGGTTTTCCATGAGCGCCACCAGTCTGTCGCCCCGACGGTGCGGCGACAAACCGAAATTGAAGCAGCCCTAGGTCTGGGGCTAATTAGGCCTTGGCGGACTCGTCCGGCTTGGCCAAGCTCCGTCCGCCTTTTTATGAATCGATCGATCCTGACCGGCTTGGCCATCGTCGCGCTTGGCCAAGCTCAACCGTCCGCAGTCACGCCGCCAAGCGCCAAGCCGTTTCCGCTCCAGGGCATCCTGCCCAAGGAAGAGACCGGCGCGCTGGATTATCTCAAGGAACACCCGACTTACGACGGCCGCGGCATCACGGTTGCGATTTTTGATACAGGCGTCGATCCCGGCGCGCCCGGCCTGCGGGAGACCAGCGATGGGCGGCCGAAGATCGTCGATGTCGTGGATGGCTCCGGCAGCGGCGATGTGGACACTTCCACTGAGCGCGAAGCCAAGGACGGCATGCTTACCGGTCTCACCGGCCGTATGCTCAAGCTGGGCGGTGACTGGCAAAATCCCGGCGGTAAATGGCGCATCGGCATCAAGGCGGCGTACGAGTTGTTCCCCGGCAGCCTTGTCAGCCGCCTCAAGCGTGAGCGTAAAAAAGAGTGGGACAAACAGCAGCGCGAGCGCATGGCCGGCTTGCAAGGCAAGCTTGCCGATTTCGACGAGGCCAATTCCACCCCAAAAGGCGACAAGAAAAAGGAGCGAGTCGAATTGCAGGCGCGTATCGAGCTACTTGAGGCGCTGCAAAAGGATTACGACGATCCCGGCCCGGTTTACGACTGTGTTGTCTTCAACGACGGTAAAGCGTGGCGCGCCGTGGTGGACACCGACGAAGACGGGGATCTCACTGACGAGAAGCTAATGACCCGTTTCCGTGCCGAGCGGCAGTGGGCGTCGTTCGGCAAGCAGGCCATGATGAACTTCGCGCTGAACATTTACGACGACGGCGACACTCTCTCGATCGTCACAGATGTCGGCGCACATGGGACTCATGTTGCCGGCATCGTCGCGGCTAATTACCCGGGTCAACCGGAACTTAACGGACTCGCTCCAGGGGCACAGATCGTGTCGGTCAAAATCGGCGACCGCCGCATGGGAAGCTCGTCGATGGGCACAGGCGAGGTGCGCGGGTTGATCGCCGTGCTGGAGAACAATTGTCAGCTTATCAACATGAGCTACGGTGGCCCATCGCAGGATCCCAACGATGGCCGGCTCACCGCGCTCTACTCGGAGATTGTCAACAAGCATAACGTCATTTTTGTGGCCAGCGCCGGTAATAACGGGCCGGCGCTGTCGACAGTTGGCTCGCCCGGTGGCACGACCTCCGCACTCTTCGGGATCGGCGCCTACGTCTCACCGGTGATGATGGAGGCACAGTATTCGTTGCGCGAACCGCTGCCTGCCAACCAGTACACGTGGTCGTCGCGCGGGCCGACACTCGATGGAAATCTCGGTGTCGATTTTAGCGCGCCAGGTGGGGCGATCGCGCCGGTCTCGAACTGGACGCTCCAGGGCAACATGCAGATGAACGGCACCTCCATGTCGTCGCCCAATGCCTGCGGCGGCATCGCGCTGCTCTTGTCCGGCCTGAAACAGCAGGAGATCGAGTGGACGCCGCACCGAATCCGGCGTGCTATCGAGAACACCGCGAAGGAAATACCTAACGTAGAGCGCTTCGCCCAGGGTCGGGGCTTGTTGCAGGTGGACAAGGCTTTCGCCTACCTCGAGACCAACCGGGACGTGAAGGATCACGACTTGCGGTTCCAGGTCACCAACCGTTCGCAGGGCGGGCGTGGCATTTATTTGCGCGAGTCGTTCAACACCAGCCAGCCGGTTGCCTCAACCATCGCCATCGCACCGGTGTTTCACGAGGACGCCGACAACGCCGGGAAGGTCGATTTTGAGATGCGCATCAACCTTGAGTGCGACGCCTCGTGGGTCGGGCATCCTGACCACATGGTGCTGATGCACGGCGGGCGCAGCTTTGGCGTCGAGGTCAACCCGCAGTCACTGATCAGCGGCATGCACTACGCCGAGGTCGTCGGCTACGACGCCGATCACCCAGAGGGTGGCGCCGTCTTTCGCGTGCCGATCACCGTGCTCAAGCCAGAGACGGTTGACACGGGCAAACCGGTTCAATGGACCGAGGCTCTCACGCTCGGCCCGGGACAGATCGAGCGCCGCTTCCTCGTCGTGCCGCCGGGGGCGACCTGGGCCGACGTTGTGTTCCGCACCGGCGAACAGGCCGGATCGCGCCGGATCGTCATGCAGGTTGTTCAGCAGGTGCCTGGGCAATCGTTCAGCGAGAGCGGCACGCGGCAGTACATCACCATTCGCGAGCGCGACACGGAGATTCGCAGTTTCGCTGTCACCGGCGGACGCACGCTTGAGGTCGCCATCGCGCAGTACTGGTCGAGCCTCGGTAAAACAGACTGCACGGTGGGCATCGCCTTTCACGGCATCGTGCCCGACAGTCGCCGGTTGCACATCGATGCGGCGAAGCTCGTATCCCAAGTGGATGTCGCAGCGCCGTTTGGCAATGAAACCCTCTCGCCAAGCGGCAGCTTCGGCACGCTTCGCAAATCGATCCGCCCAAGCGAATTCAAGACACGCCCGCTCACCGACGCCCGTGATGCTCTCCCCGGCAACCGCCGTATCTTCGAGGCCAAGCTGACCTACAAATTCAACCTCACCGCCAAGACAACCATCACGCCGCGCCCGGCGCTCGCGTTGGAGGATCAATTCCAGGAATCGTGGGAGTCGCTCATCTGGATGCTCTACGACAAGTCCAAGCGCCTCATCGCTGCCGGTTCGAGCGGCAGCAAAAGCTCGGTCAGTTTGGACAAGGGCGATTACGTGCTGAAGTTTCACGCGCGAAACCACCAGCTCGACCACCTTAAAAAACTCAAGGACATGCCGCTGAACCTCGACCACAAATTGGCCAAGCCGGTGGCGCTCAAGTTTCACACCGACCCTGACAACGTGCTGACCGGCGGGGGCAGTTTCGGCTCGCGCAACCTGGCCCGGGGGAACCAGGCACGGCTCTACATCGCCCAGCCCAAGCCGCTGCCCGGTATCGCTGCGCCCGGCGATTTGCTGCTCGGCTCGATCCACTACGGCCAGGAAGACAGCAACCTCATCGGCCCCGGAAAAAAGCCGGGCGGTTTCCCCGTTACCCTGCGGGTTGCTCTGGCCAAGGCTGATAAAAAGAAAACTGTTGCCGATGAAAAGAAGGACAAAAAAACCGAACAGGAGAAACTGGCGGAAGCCGTCCGCGACCTGAAAGTGGCGCGCTTAGCCAAGCTGCACGGCGACAAGAAGGGCGAGGAATTTGACCGCTTGGCCAAGGTTATCCTTGACGAGACGCCGAACCACCTGCCGGTGCTGGTGGAGCAACTCAAGCGGCTCGACAGTGAGGCTAGCCGTAAAAAAAACCTAGAGGAAATAACGACCATCGCCGACACTATTATCGCGCAAATCGACACCGGAGCCTTGGCCAGCCACTATGGCGTCAAGCTCAAGCTGGATGACGACGAGGCCAAGGCCAAGCGGGCTAAGCTCGACAAAAAACTCAACACGATGACGGACGCCCTTTATCGAAAAGGACGCGCCCTAGCCTACCTCGAGACCCAGTTACGAGAAGGCGAAAATGCCGGCACTGATGAAACCAAGGCCAAGGTCAAGGCACTCGACGGGCAGTTTGAGGCCAACTTCGCCGAGTTGCAAAAATGGGCGGAGACGACCGACGACAAGTTCGTGCTGCTACACATCCGGCGCGAAAATCGCCACGACCGGCTCGCCACCGCGCTTAATCTGCTCAACAAAAAAATCAAGCTCAGCCCACACGATAAAAAGCTGCAAAAAAAACGCATCCGCCTGCTGGGCGAACTGGGCTGGGCCGAGTGGCAGGCGTATGAGACGCAGTGGCAGATTCGTCGCTTTCCCGTTGGCTACCAGCCGTTTTGAGGATCACGAAGTCGATGCTCGACGCCTCGGCTGCTGCGCCTGACAATCCGCCCGTGTCTTGGCTTTACAAGACGTTCGTTCGACCGAACTTTTTCAATCGCGACCCGGAGGAGGCTCACAATCTCGTCATTGGCCAGCTTGCCTGGGCGGCCCGACGCCGCTGGGCACTGGGCTTGACAGGGTGTTTTTTGCAAGGCCCGAAACTGCCGGTTGAGCTATTCGGACTGAAATTCCCCAACCCGGTCGGCCTCGCCGCCGGCATGGACAAGGGTGGCACGGCGGTACCGGTTTGGGCTGCGCTG
>Ga0115011_10000657_pt1 | contig 27204 bp, 25 predicted proteins | sample TroAtlMetagenome_2_FD_88705 | JGI IMG/M metagenome (GOLD analysis project Ga0115011, IMG submission 88705) | Marine eukaryotic phytoplankton communities from Atlantic Ocean - Tropical Atlantic ANT8 Metagenome | ecosystem: Environmental > Aquatic > Marine > Oceanic | place: Tropical Atlantic...
CAAGACCGCTCATGCGGGAATGGTGCTTATCCCCGGCGGCTCTTACAGACGGGGATCGGAGCACAAATTCAAGCAAACCCGGGCGGAATATCCCGAGGAAGGCCCTGTCCACGAAGTTACTGTCGATCCATTCTGGATGGACGCCACCGAGGTAACCAACCGGCAATTCCTGAAGTTTACCGATGCCACGGGCTATAAAACCCAAGCCGAACGAGGTTGGGACTCCAAAGATTTTCCAAACGCCCCGCCAGAACAACTCAAAGGCGGAGCCCTCCTCTTCAAGCCAACGCCCCGCAAGGTTGAGCTATTCCAACCCGGCGCAGAATGGCAGTGGTGGCAATTCGTGAGAGGCGCTAATTGGCGCCATCCTCAAGGCCCTGATTCAAACATCGCTACCCGCATGGATCACCCGGTCGTCTGCATCACCCATGAGGACGCGCTCGCCTACTGCAAGTGGGCCGAAAAGAGGTTGCCTACTGAGGCGGAATGGGAACGTGCTGCGCGCGGCGGCTTGAACGACAAGCTATTCAACTGGGGTGACGAGCCCAAGCCACAGGACAAATGGCAAGCCAATGTCTATCAGGGGGTGTTTCCGAACGAGAATACGGCCGAAGATGGATTCCCGGGAACTGCTCCGGTCAAATCATTCCCCCCAAATGCCTACGGTCTTTACGATATGGCCGGCAATGTCTGGGAACATTGCTCGGACTTGTATCGGCCTGATTACTACAAGACCTTCGTTAAACTTCCCGAGCCAAAGGCCAACCCCAAGGGACCTAATCAGCCCGTGAGCCAACCCATGGTGCAGCAATATCTGCAGACCAAGAACTACCCGGCCGAAAAACCATTCCATCGTCTGGCCTGGCTCTGGGTCACCAAGGGAGGGTCTCATCTCTGCCACCACACCTACTGCCTTCGTTATCGGCCTGCTGCCCGACACTATTCGGAGTCTCTCTCTCCCACCAACCATACTGGTTTCCGTTGCGTCAAATCTGAGTAACTCAAGGCTACACCTTGGAAGCACCAACCCAAGCTCCTCTCTTTTAGCGTGTCCTGGTTGAAGTCTCACACTTTCCATCATCGGGAATTCAGCGACCTCGAGGCCCTCTATCTGGCAAAGCAGAGAACCGGACTGAAGATCTCTCTCTGCATCCCAACCCTCAACGAGGAAAAGACGATTGGCGAGGAAATCGCGGTCCTTAAAACCGCCTTGATGGATCGCATTCCTCTTATCGACGAGTTCGCGGTCGTCGACTCCGGGTCGACCGACCGGACTCCTGAAATTTGCGCCTCCTCCGGGATCAACTTTTTCCACTCGGGAGACATCCTGCCCGGCTTTGGATTCAAACGGGGCAAAGGCGAAAACCTTTGGAAGGGCGCCTATCAGCTGACGGGAGACATCATCTGTTTCGTGGACGCAGACATCAGAAATATCCATCCGCGCTTTGTCTATGCCCTCATTGCTCCTCTTCTCCTCGATTCCAATACTCAATACGTCAAATCCTTCTACGAACGCCCTCTGGTCCAGTCTAGCGGGGACATCCGGGCCTCTGGAGGGGGGCGGGTAACCGAGATTCTAGTCCGACCCATGTTTTCACTATTTTATCCGGAACTCACCCAACTCTTCCAGCCTCTCAGCGGTGAATACGCCGTTCGGCGGGAGGTCCTCGAGCAAATCCCGTTTCCGGTGGGCTACGGAGTAGAAACCTCGCACCTGCTCGATGTCTACGAGCGCTGGGGAATGGGAGCTTTTGCCCAGGTAGATCTCGACAAACGAATACACCGTAACCAGTCCACCTCGGCCCTCGGACGCATGTCCTTCGGAATCCTGCAATCTCTCCTCAGTCGCTTGAGAGCGCAGGGAAAAATGACCACCTCAGGAGAGCTCTCCAGCATCTACCGAGCCCTTGAAATAGCAGGACCTCATTATCAGGAAATACAGACCGAGATCATCGAGGAGGAACGTCCGCCCCTTGTCGACGTTCCAGAGTATCTCAGGAGATTCCCCCGACCTCCCGCAGAACCTCAGAGCATCATACGCGGCGGAGCGAATCCACCCCCGAGTCCACAGAGAGGCGGATAAGCTGGCTTCCCGACCTTATGTCCATCGCTCTTGTCCACTACCACCTGCGTCCGGGAGGAGTCACCCGGATCGTGGAGCGCCAGTCGGAGGCCCTGACAACCGCCGGGATCTCACACGTTATTCTTACCGGCTCTCCACCCGAACAGAACTTTAACCTCCCCATCAGAGTAATACCTGAACTCGATTACTCGGAGACACAACCGCATCAAGACACCGGAGCCTCTTTACTGGTTGGGCAATTGCGCGCAGCTGCAATCGAGGCTCTAGGACATGAACCTCAATGCTGGCACCTTCATAACCCTACCCTGGGCAAGAACCAACTCTTTCCCCAATTGGTCCGCACCCTCGCCGAAAGCCAGGTTCCTCTTGTGATGCACATTCACGATCTCGCGGAGGATGGTCGGCCCGAGAACTATCGTCTCCTTCGGAGCGCCGGAGAAATCTACCCTATCGCCCCCCAGATCCACTACCTCACGATCAACAGCCGGGACCTCTCCCGTCTCAGGCACGCGGGAATCCCTCCGCAGCAGACATCATTACTTCGAAATGCAGTCACCCTGACAGGCTTGACAGATGGCACCCCACCCAATGATGAAAAGTCAGCTCTCGTTCTCTATCCGGTGAGGGGAATCCGCCGCAAGAATCTTGGAGAGTTCTGTCTCCTTGCTGGCTTGGCGCCAGATCCTACCCAGTTCGCCCTCGCCCTCCCCCCAAGCCCCTCCCAAGAGAACTCGGCTTACCAAAAGTGGATTGAACTCGCAAAGAGACAGCGTTTACCACTTCAAATGGGGGTCGTTGGAGCGGAACTCGCTCCGCCCGGAGGAGACTCAACCTTTCCGGCCTGGGCGCGCGCCTCAACCCACTTCATCACCACCTCCATCGCGGAAGGCTTTGGCCTCACCTTCCTGGAGGCTATCGCCTTTGGCCGACCCTTGATCGGAAGAGATCTTCCCGAGATCACCAGCGACTTCCGGCGCCATGGAATCAATCTGAACTCACTCTACTCTGGACTACTTTTCCCTCGCCAATGGATTGATGAGGCTCGTCTCCACAGCATTCTCGAGACGCGCCTGCAACATCTCTACCGCTCCTGTGGTGAACAGCTGTCCGACTCCATAGTTACCGAGACTGCTGAGTCCCTCTTCAGTGAGGAGCTTTTAGACTTTGGCAATCTCCCTGAGTCTCTTCAGCTAGAGATTCTTCCCCGCGCCCTGGCATCTCCCGGAAAGATCCTTTGCCGAGAAGCCAATACGCTCTTACCCGCTGATGAATGGCTGCAAGGCGCTCTGCAACGGACGGGCTCTAATACTCCTGGGGACCTTGACCCGTGGTCATCATCAGCATTTTCGCAGGCCCACCGGGACCTCTATGATTCGCTCGCCGTCTGTCGGGCTGCGAAACCTACTTGGCTGGACCCAAGAAGCATCCTCCTCCAATACCTGCACCCACCGCAATTTCATTTCCTCCGCTCCTGAAGATGGGCCTCTCTCACCTTGAAACCATTCGCCGCATTCTCTTTGCCGGGACGACCGTCCCTGCAGCCTGTGACGCAGTGCTTCCCCATCTACCCGGAATCAAAACTGTTATCTTCGACGTCTACGGAACCCTCCTGAGTTCGGGGCGCTGTAGACACCCCGCTCTAAAGGACTCCTCGATCGAAGACCTCCTTCGGCCGATTCTTCAGGAGCACAAGCTAACCCTCCCAGAAACCCCAAACTCCCTCGAGGCCAGCCTCGCCGCTTTGATTCAGAAAGAGCATCAGGCTTCCAAGGCCCACGGGGTGACCCACTCCGAAGTGGAGATTCGTTCCATCTGGAGCGAACTCCTTCATCATCCGGTTGGACACGCCATTGAAGATATTGCTCTCCGATACGAATGCATCACTAATCCGGTATGGCCGATGCCGGGAGTGAGTCAGCTGATCACAGAGCTCAAAGCGAGGTCACTCTCTCTCGGGATTGTCTCGAACGCACAGTTCTACACCCCCCTCCTCTTTCCGGCCCTCCTGCATGCTACCCTCCCCGATCTCGGGTTCACTGAATCTCTCTGCCTCTTCTCCTACCAATACGGCTTCGCCAAACCGGGAGATGATCTATACCGGCTACTTAAGGAGCGTCTTATCGCCCAGGGAAATTTTCCCGACCAGGTTCTTTATATCGGAAACGATGCCCACAAGGACGTTCATCCGGCTGCCAAGGCCGGATTCAAAACCGCCCTTTTCGCTGGCGATGAGAACTCTCTCGATCTCCACCCGGAGAAATCCGGACTGCTACCGCCAGATGCGGTGGTTACCCATCTCAAGCAAATCCCTCGTCTCCTTGGAAAAAGATTGGATCAGACTAATTAGAGGGCCCTCCTGTCTCCCATGAAGCTTACTCCCGCCCGCTCGACCCAGATCCTGATCCATATTGGTCGAACTCTGACGGCGGTGATCCTTGGGCTTTTCCTGATTCGAGTTGGCATCCTTCACTTTACGAAGCCGACCTGGTTCGCACCGATCGTCCCGGGGATCCTTGGAGACCCCCTATTCTGGGTTTACCTTAGTGGTGCCGCAGAAATACTCCTCGGCGTTGGCCTTCTGGCTCCTCGACCCCGTAGATCGAGCGCACTTGCAACCGCCGTATTCCTTATCCTCGTCTATCCCGCCAATCTTAACATGTGGATCAACGATATCGCGCTGGGAGACGGAACAGTCCTTTCAGGAAAAGGACATTTCATCAGGCTTCTAGTGCAAATCACCGCTATTGGAGTCTGCCTCTGGGTCTCCCGTAAGCCCAAGACCTGAAGACCCTAGCACAGGAAAAACGGGACCTTCACCGGAGAAGAGCTCACCCTTTTATCGCCCAGACAATCCGGCGTTAATCTTTTGCAAGCAAGCGGCAGCCTCATTCTGGATTCTAGGGTAGAACATTTACGTGACGTAACGATCCCGCAAATAACTGTCTATTCGGTCCAATATGCATGTTGATGGGTTTTCATGCGGACTGATAAAAGGTTTCTCAAACTCCTAGTGAGCGTTGTAGGTTAACCGTTTCATAACAAGGCAGTGCGGGGTCGTTCGTCACCCTTTTTTTGTAAGGCATACCCAATAGCCAACACCCTTTACCGCTCTTGCCCAATCCTAGGAGCTCTCCTTCCCGCGAGGGCGGCAGAATACTGGCAATACCAAACTCGGACCTGCTCCAGCCGATCGCCCTCCGGATCCCAACAGGCAAACCGATCCCAAACGGCATCCGGGCCTTATTCTGCTGACCGTAAGGACTTTTCGTGCTCTACGATTTTCTCGATCCAAGGATCCGATAGCTCCTCAAAATCGATATCACAATCAACGCGGTCTAAAATCCCAACCGCCCCGAGGCGCAGCAATTCAGCCTCCAAGTCCTTAGCGAACCCGTTAAAGATATCATACCCGGAATCTCCGAGACCGCAGATTGCGAACCTCTTACCAGAGTAGTGTCCGTCGGAATACTCCTTCAACTTTTCAAAGTAGCCTACCGAATCGTCAGGCGGCTCCCCCTCTCCCCAGGTGCTCACAACGAAATAGAGATTGGAAAGCTCCGAAATGCCTTCCGGATCAGAATCGAATATATCAGCGCATGCGACCTCTATTCCACTCGCCTCAAGGTCCTCCTGTAACTTCTCTGCAACCTCCTGCGAGTTGCCGGTCTGGGTGGCAAAAAAGATTTGAGATTTGTGCATAGGGACTCCTACAGGATTTATCCGGGTTTGGCTAATGGTGGGTTGTCATTATTCCTATCTCTTTTCCACAAAACTTCCAGAAGATGAATCCTCGAATGCTACCCTGAAAATCTTGTATTCAAGTTTTCGCGGATCTGCCACTCCCCGGGCACCCATTTTCTCAAGAGGATCAATTTCTGCTTTACCGCGACTTGATCTTTTCAATCACCGTACCACCTGCCGGATCCGTCAGGATTCGAACACGGTCCTGAGCCTGAAGCCCTCGGAGACCACGGGTTCTCTGTAGAACAGTCACGGCCTCTCCTCCATCCTTTCCTATACGGATTTCATAAGCGGTCTTATTCGAGAGCTTATCACCAATCCCACCCAGCAGGCCGCCTACCAGAGCGCCTTCGAACGCCGCGCCGTCGTCTGACCCGATCAGCGCTCCCGCAATCACTCCACCCACTACCCCGCTACGGTCATCGGGCGAGTCATTGTAAACAATCTCCTTGATCGCAAGAACCGTCCCGAGTTCTTCCTTGTAGGACTTTTGCAACTGCATGGTGGTCACCGGGGTCTTGACGCTTTGACACCCCGCGGCAAGCAACCCTGCCAAGCCCACCATACCAACCAACAAATGAACCTTGCGAATCATGAGGAAGCAATACCACCTCTTCCACCCAGAGCAAGCGGACAGAAACTCTGATAGAATTACCACGTCAGCAATAACACCAAAGAAAGGCCTACCCAGCCGGGGATACCCTCTCAATGAGAGTGAGAAACCTGCAAAATGATGGCCACCAAACTCAACAGCCGCAAACCGCAGCCGCAAACCGCAGCCGCAAACCGCAGCCGCAAACCGCAGCCGCAAACCGCAGCCGCAAAGAAGGCTTAACCGCATCCTGTGAACAGGTGAAACAACCTTTTTGGTTGCCCTCGTGAGCCAATTCGGTGGGAATGAGAGGCTATGAAACTTGGTTGGATATTTCTCTCGCAATGCTCCTTCCTGTTGAGCTTTTCCTCAGCAACTCATGCCTCCGTCTCTGACTGGCAGACTTCTGTATCCTCCCAACCCAGCCTGCTCCATCATTATAGCTTTGATGGATCTACTGACGCGGAGCGTACGAGCGACCTGAGGGGGACAGCTGATCTGACATTACGGGTATTTGGCAGCGGAAGGCCTGATCAATTACAGTGGGGAGTAGCCGGCTTCGATTCCTCCTCAGAGGCCGTCCAAACGTATCGGGGGCCCGGCACGGATAACGCAGAGGGCGCTTACCTGCGCACGGAATCTATCACCTTGGGAAACGCCATTTCCTTTGAGTTACTCTTTTCACCATCGGAACCCGAGATCACCGGTGGCCAGTGGAACCTTGGTTATATTCTTTCCACCAGATCAGGAAATGATCGCGGCTATTTTCTGACCCAGGGCGGACCTCTTCCTAGTAGTGGCAGAAGGATCAAAAGCACGATAGGAAACTCCCACAGTGATGCAAATACTACCACTTTACTGGAGAGCTTTACCCCTGGCCATTGGTATTACGTTGCAGGCTCTTACATCACCAGAGGCGGAAGCACCACTTGGACGAACTATGTCGCGGACCTAACCATGGGGCAAACGAACCTAACAGCCGTTGGTCCTTTCACTAATTCCGGAGGCACATACCCTCTGGTTCCTACTCCGTTGGGGATTGGTGGCCGGTGGGATGCTCAGGAAGCCTTTTCAGGCCTCTTCGATGAGGTGGCTTTTTACAATCAAGACCTTCCCTCCAGTGTCTTCCAGAGGCACTTGTCATTGCTGGTGGGAGCTCAGATCAACCTTGAGCTCAAGGCCGACGATGATGACCTTGTTCTCTCCTGGAGGAGCCAGCCAGGGAAGCGCTATAACATTCGCAGCTCCACGGATCTTTCTGGAGATCCGGCCACCTGGCCGGTCTTCAACAACCTTGAGAATCTGACAGCCACTCCTGATAAAAACACCCTGACGATCGATCAGCCTGTGGACGCTCAGCGTTATTTCGTTGTTGAGGAGTTCCAGCCGCCTCCAGTGGTCTATTACATATCGGGCTTCGAGGAGGGCTCAGAGGGTTGGACAAGCTTGATCAACGATCAGCAGGGTGCCACCACCTGGGAACTGGGAACTCCCTCCGCAAGCACTGGACCTCTCACCGGAGCCAATGACTCTGAATACGCCTGGTCCACCAACCTTGGAGATTATGGCCCGAACTCCAACATCTCGCTGAGGTCTCCGATTATTGATCTGAGCTCCGCTACTGATGCTGAGTTATCTTTCAAGGTCTACCGCGATGCCGATGGCTTTGGTGATACCGCGGCTGTTCGCTTTTTGAGAGCCTCCAACCTGCTTCTCCTGGGTGATGAGGTTCCCATCGATATGGATGTCTTTGATAGCGGGTGGACTACCATCCGGATGCCACTTCCACCGGATTCTGCTGGCACCGGCATTATCATCGAGTGGAATTTTATTAGTGATGATACCCTCGACGCCTTCAGCGGCTTGTCTCTTGATGATGTGACCGTGAGCGATTGACCTCTTTGTGACGAACGCATCCCCCCGCACATCCCAACAAGCTGTCTTCTCGGGTCAACACGGCGCTAGCAAACATCCACTATAGAGTGAAGAGCTCCACCGATCGAAGATCTACTCCTTGGACTCTTTCAGCGATCTTATTTGATTCGAGCCTTATTATATTGAGAAGCCTTGTAGGTAGCGGCCTCTACCGTCAGACGAGTCAGATTGGGGAGACCCAAACGCTTGAGCTCCTCTTCAATGATTCGAAAGTTAGTCACCTTTGAACCCTTCCTCCCATACTCATGCGTCGTCTTTCCGGGAACCCCAAAGCCACCCAGTTCCACGATCGCCGCACCCCAAACCTCTCGGGCGTGCTTAAGAAGCCCTCGGCGTACAACCTCTTTCCCTCGATCATTGCCAGACGGAATATCAACAACGATAGCGACACATGGCATATCTCTCTCCTGACGCGCCTTCAGAAAAGCATAGCGAACGCTGTAATTGGCCAGGAGGCCCTTGCTAGCCCTAAAGCAGGAAAAGCTTACCCGCTCACCCTTGATCTCGGGGACGAGCGGGACCACGCCCGCGAAATCCTCAGAAAAGTAATCGAGAGTTCTCAAAAGGCCCTGCCCGTTGACCCCGCCCCCACAAAGAATGAATCCGATTATGGTAATTCGTGCTGAGTTCATCGCTAAGATCTTACTTTCAACCCTAACCAAGCCGGATGCCACCACCAATGAGCGAAGGGCAACAAAGACTGGGCGCCACCACGCTCCCAAGCCTTCGCCTCGCCTCCTCTCCGGCAAGTCTCTGAACTCTTGTCCAAGCCGATTAAACCCTCTTTTTTCGGACCGAAGAACGGCGAAGAATGGGCTGACATCAACCTGAAAGCCAGTAAGAACAATGGTAAACGCAACAAGCGTAACCTTCATTGAACCACAGCCTTCCGGTAGGTCCTCCAAGGCGCTCAGGAGCGTAAACAGCCTAGCTGCCTAGCAGTTACCGCGGAGCTCTGTGAGGGATCAATCTCTCCAACTCTAGGGAGCTGGTGCACTTGCTTTCGGCTCCCGGGAAACTGCCCGATCTACAGGAAGCTCTTCGGCAGTTACCGGCGGAAAAGTGACCTTTCCAGTAGCGGCCCACTCCGTCCCCCGAAGCAAGGTCTCCTGAAACGCCACTCCCAGCATTGACCTGCTATCGTGCCCCATCACGGTATGAAAAATACGACCCTTTCCGTAGCTAATTGTCATCAGCACCGGTTCATGGCGCTCGGAGCCGCCCTTGGCTAATGCGGTAGCCAGAATCTTCATGTTCTGAGCCGGTCCGCGCAATCGATCGTAGAGCTCTTCCTTCGCTTGCAGGAACTCCTTGGGTAGACCTTTTGTGATTGGGTGCTCTGTGTCGCGGACCACCACCTTGTACTCCCACGCACGACCGTGCGAACCTCCGCGTCCTTTGGAATCATCTCTGACCACCTTGCCGTCCTTCCAGTAAACGTAGGGCCCATCTTTTTCGTTACGGCCACCCCAGCCACCAAGTCCAATCATCAGATTGTATTCCTTCCATTCCCGGAACGAGTTGTCCGCAGCGTGAACTACCACCAAATTCCCTCCCTCCTCGATGTATTTGACGAAAGCCTTCTGGGTCTTCTCCTGCCATGGCTTACCGTTATAGTTAGAGAGAATCACATCATAGGCCGAGAAATCTACAATCCAGTCAATCACATCAGCCTCGGTGACCGTTTCTGTGTGAACACTGAACTTACCACTAGCCTCAAGAGTAGATTTCATCACCGGCGAACAACGTCTCCAGTCGTGATTATTCTGACCGTCAATCAGCAGAACCTTGATCTTTTTGTCTCCAGCGTGATGGTCCGCAATCGCGGCCGTGGGGTTCAAAAAAAGCAGGAGTCCTGCCACGGCAAAAAGTAGCTTTTGAGTCTTAGGCATGGCGCAGCTAAATCTCCCCATGGTTTTGATGCAATCAGAATAAAGGCGCATAGACCCAAGGGCAATAACGCCTAGCGCGCCGGGATTGGGGTTTTGTCGGAACTGGTTTCGACCCCCTCGCTATTCCACCACGTTTCCGACACAAGGACTCCACCTTCCCAGACTCCTCTGAACTTCTTCTGCCCATTCGGGGACGGACTGTCGTAGTAATACCATGAGGTTCCCTCGAGCAGGCGATGATCGCTGGATCTCGATCGTATTTGTCCCGAACGATAGAAGGTCGTCTCAGAGTGTCCCTCGCTACCATAAAAGGTATCCGAGAAATGCCTCTGATCCGAATAGTAACCTTCTCCGTGCCCCTCTCGTTGACCATTCCGGTAGGGAATAAAAAGGGAAACTTCTATCTCTTCCGCAAAATCCTCAAGCGTCACCACTTGCTTTTCCCATCCACTGAACGGCTCAACCTCTTTGTTCAGGTAGGCGCGGTCCTCTTTCCAACTCAACAAGGACGGTCCTACCGCTTCCAAATCGCGGAGCTCGTAGCGGCTCCTCTTCTCGTCAAATGGGGTTTCCTCTACCAGGTTTGCAACGAAGGCCGCTACCAGCATCCAAGCAATACACAATAGAATCACGAGTCCGGGTCGCTCACTGGGCAAGCTCCTGAGCCGTTTGAGAAGAGAGGGCATAATCCAGGCGATTTCTACCAAGTCTGCAAGATTGAGCGCAAAGGAAAACCACGCTGCATACCGGGTTGAAGTGTGACGCTTGCGCGACATGCTCATTCATCATCCAAACGCACCTATCGGTATAAACATTATTCCGCTTTATAATTGCCTGTAGCGACATCTCGTGTGAACCCTCCGTTAACTATTTTGAGCTGTCATGACGAATCCACCCATTCCCCAATTTCCCATTCAGGCTCCGCAACACTTCCAGCCTCGGACCAGTGGCCTAGCAATTGCCAGCCTCGTATGCAGCCTCACTGGGGTTAGTTTACTCGCTGTTATCTTCGGACATATCGCTCTTGGCAAGATTCGTCGGAGTAACGGAGCCGTCGACGGGAAGGGTCTTGCTTTGGCTGGAACTATCGTGGGCTATGTGGGGTTTTTCATATTCCTCGGCTTCGTCATCGTTCCCTTTCTCCTGCTCGGAGGCATCGTCGCCGCCGGAGGAGCGGCGGTTACTGGGATGGTACAAAACGTCGACCAGACCAATGAAGAGCTACAATCCATTAACGACGCCCTTACGGAATACAGCGAACGCGCGGGTCATTTCCCATCCGAGGACCAAGGGATAAAGGCTCTGGTAACAGAGCCCACCACCGCACCTCTTCCAAAGAACTGGAAGGCCTCTTTTTCCACGTTGCCTCTCGACGCATGGGGTCACGAGTTTGTTTACCGACTACCCGAAGACCCTAATCCAGAGGATCCTCTCAACCGCCCCAGGCCCGAGGTCATTTCCATGGGAGCGGACGGAGTAATCGGAACCTACGATGATCAAAGCACCGAGGAACTTCTCCCTTAAGCTCTGCCCATCCGGCAACCTCCCTCTTATCTACGGATAAGCCGTGCAGAGGCGCACTCGGAGCACCTCCTCTCTCCTCCAATTCATTTTCCGTAAGGCTTCAGTCAGCAGAAAGAGAGAGAATCTTCCCCGGATTGCATATTCTTCTAGCTGCCCGGAGCATCTACCAGAAGAGGATAGACTGGGTGCTTGGGTGGGTCAGCATTCCATCTGCCACTCCCGAGGTGGACTTAAAGAGCAAAGCAGAGTTTTCTTCGCTCTCACCCCCCTCTTCCTTATTGCTTGGGGTTGTTTTTCTCGATGAAGAAACCAGTGGCTCCCTCGAACTCCTTGGTCGAGTTTTCCTTGTTGATAAGAAGTTGGCCGATTGAAGTGAACCCCCGTTTTTTACGATCCTCGGTAATGGTGATCGTGTCCCACGGCCCGCGGCTTTTGTCCTGTTGCCAAAGCCTCCCCTTGCCGTTGACCAGATCGATCTCCTTCAGGTTAAGCTCCAGCCTGTCTCCATCGACCGATACCACAAGGTAGTTCGGCTTGGTCGTGCGCCCAATCAGTCCGCCATGGGCGATTTGCTGAATTCCATCCCGCTGAGTACATGTGACCGCATGCACTTCACCGCAAAGGTAGAGATCTACACCGCCTCTTTTCATCGCCTTCCAGAAGCCCGACTCCCGACCCTCAACGGTCAGCATCCCGGATGAACTGAAGGTCCTCACTGGTCTAAGAATGGGAGTATGCCCCATCACGACGATATGGTCGACCTTGGGGCCATGCTCATTCAGCACCCGCTCAAACCATTCAAGTTGCCGACCTGTCACGCCGGCCGCAATCTCACCCTGATCACTCTTCCCCTTCTCAAAGACGTCCACCGAGACAAAGAGCGCATTCTTGTGCAACCAGTAAAAGGCCGTTCCCTGCATATGGTCAGGTCCATTGAGAGGCATTTTCAGGTGCCGGCGAAACGCATCCTTATAAAATGGGACCGCATCAGCTCCAGCTCCTCGCCATGGGTTATCTCGAATCTCGTGATCCCCCAGCGCGGCATAAACCTTCAGACCGTGATCCTTGAACCGCTGGACCCAGCCGGGGTAATACTTGTTTGCCCAGCGATCAATTTCCTCCTTACCGGTTCCCCAGTGCCCCATCACGAGGTCCCCGGCCACCATCGCAAAGGCAGGACTCTCCTTCTTCATCGAACCGAGAATGAACCCAAGCGCTTCCTCCCAACCTTTCTGAGGATACTCGATGTCGAAATTGAGAAAATCGGGAATACTGACAAAGCTCCACGCACCCGGATCCAGCCCTCCCGGATCCAGCGAAGAGTCCTCCGCCTGCAATTGCTGCAGCCTGAAACCCATCATCAGGAAAAGGATCACCAGAAAAATTGCGGGAGCTTTCATGACTGGCTGGCTTTACACCGCTGGCGCCCAATCCACAAGCAGGCCTGCGGCTAACGGGGGCAAGAGACACTTGCTGATTGGTGCAAGTGTTACTCTTTTTCCCCTGACTTTTTCTTAAGCTCTTCGGGCAAGACCTTGCCGCGCTTATTCTTTCAAGTCCCAGTTCAAGTTTCACCACAGCTAGACAGCGCCAACAGCAGTGGGAGTGTGAGGATAGCCAAAAGCACCTTCATGCTGTGACTCCTAACCCTCCTTCTTTCCCTGTCAAGGTTGAGTCGTTTGTTTGGTTTCCAAAGTTCCCAGGAGTTTCTCTCGGGCTAGCCAAGGGGGCTTGTGGCTACCGGGGGCGGCGTGGTAGACCCCAAGGTGCCACAGCCTTAGCCTCAACAGGACCAAATAAGCTTCGGGCTACCCTCTCCTCTACCATTTCCAAAACGTCAGACCAACCAGACTCATGCCCAATTTTCAGTATACGGCGATCGACGCGCAGGGACAGCATACCACCGGCACAGTCCAAGCCGGATCTGAAGCGGAGGCTACAAGCTTGCTTAGGAGTCAGAAGCTCTTCCCGACAAAAATCGTTGAACCAGGGAGAGACTCTCTAGGAGCAGCTGGGAAAAAGGCTGCCACCAAGGCGAGAGGAGGGAATAAGCCTAGAGGCGCAACGGGGGGCCTTATAGTGATAGCCTGTGGGCTTATCCTTTTAGTTGGGGCCCTCTTCAGCCAGAACCTTATCAATGAGGCAAGGACTTCCGAGGAAGCGGCGCGTGCGGAAATCTCCGCACAGCAAAGGCTTACTGAGGACCTTGAGGAACAATTACGTCATACGGAGGAACTGCTTCTTGACAGCGAAAAAGCGAGAGCAGAACTCACTGAGGCTCTCGAAAATCAACAGGGCGAGTAAACCTAGGCTGCGGGGCCCCTGCTGGGACAAAAGCCCATTGCGAGGCAGCGTCACTCTGGGGAAAAATATAAACTATAAGAAAATCGGAGTGAGCTATTGCTCTTCAGCCTGTTCAGCTTTGGTGTCCCAGGAGACGAGGAATGTAGCAGGTGCGGTCAGGAGAAGCATAAGCTCACCGGGCTACTAGCTCGATTGGTGGAGGGCAAGAGAGCGATTAATATCACTCCCAAGGGTATTCTATGTATTCGACTCCCACAGATCGAAACTTTCCCTTTTCAGGCATCACAAATTGAGTTTTGTGTCTCTTTATCCATTCAATCCTGGAACGGGGGATGTTGAGGTCAGATGCCGAGAACGCCCTTTGGTAATCTCTATATTCATCTCCAGCGGGGCCCATATGCAGGGTGCGAAAAGTCACGGTATCGTTCTTTTCCCCCACGAACCAATACAGTTGCTGTGCGGGACTTAGTGACATGTGACCCAGAAGTTTTGAGCCGCCACCGTCTTGCTCCGTAAAGATCACCATATCTCCTGTCTTGATATCATCGGCTCGCTCATTCTGTTCCCAGGGATGCTCTAAGTATTCGCCTCCGAAAGATCGGAACTTTCCCTTCTCAGGCATCACAAATTGAGTTTTTCGTCTCTTGATCCATGCAATCTTGGAACGAGGAATGTTTATGTCAGATGCCGAGAACGCCCTTTGGTAATCTCTATATTCATCTCCAGCGGGGCCCATATGCAGGGTGCGGAAAGTCACCGTATCGTTCTTTTCCCCCACGAACCAATACAGCAGGTGCTCAGCACTTAGGTGCATATTACCAAAAAGTTTTGAGTCGCCATCGACGCCTTTTGTAAAAGCCACCATGTCTCCCGGCTGGATGCCATCGGCTCCCTCGTCCATGTCAGAAACCACGGTGCAGGAAGGAAAGCAGCAAAGCAGCAACCCTAATAAAACAATTCTAAGCGCTGTGAGGAGGTTCATAACTCCCCATCCCTTATCAGCAGTGAGCTTTGGAAGGCAAGCACGGGAGCCCTACCCGAGAATAAGCCCATTGCGAGGCAGCGCCACACCGGGAAAAAAACCTAAACTGTTAGAAAGTCATGGTAACCCAAAAAAGGTTATTCTCCCCCCCGCCATCACCACCGCCCCAGCTGTCTCCACCATTCCCGCCTGGCACATACTCTTCGCTACGAATTTCACGCAAACGCTCTTGTATATATGCATTCTCTACACCTGGGGGCAGGTGAACAATATCAGGCGGAAAATACAAGCGGATGGCTAAGCTGGAAATCATGTATCCGCCCAGAGCCACGCTCATATAGATAAAGAATCCAACTACTAGGCATCCGAGTAGTTGGCCCGACAACCCCGTCCTAATGAGAAAATAAAAAGCTATAGCTGACGCGATACCAACCACTGCGGCTATCGTCGTTATAACCTCCCAGATTCTCTTTAGCTTCTCATTACGCCACCGAGCAACCCTGTCTATCAACTCAGGGTAGCTTTCGTCTGCCTGCGTTTTCTCTGCGGTATCCACGTCCTTAGAGCACTCATTACCAACAAAGTGCAATATGAGAAAGGTTCTCTCGTATCAAACCCGGTTCTAGGTTGCTCAATGGAACGCTAGGAAGAGGGCGGGTTTTTAGGGGGAATAAAGCTGGGATTGGCCTTACCCATGTAAGCGTTTTGGTAGTAACCACAACTGGATAGCGCCCCAAGGGCAACTGAGGCAAGAACCACTAAAATTACTTTCTTCATCGCTGCATCTTACCAAGTCCTCTCTTCTTACCGTGAATTCATAATGACGATGAAGTCATTGATCGGACCGATAGTTTCTCCTCAATAAAATTGCAACTGGTAGCAATATCCGGATAAGGGGATACTTTATGCATGATTTGGACTAGCGCTAAGATGACCTGTCGTGCCCTGCCATTATTTCTTTTAGCCTTGGCCTCTGGCATGAAGGCCCAGGAGCAGCAGCAATCGTCAGCGCCCTCCAACTCCATCGTGGATGCCGCACGATCCCAGATTGGAGTTACGCTTATCTATGACCCTGCCTATGTCGCCCTTGATTATCCGGGGGGTGATGTTCCGAGGCAAAAGGGGGTGTGCACCGATGTGGTGATCCGCGCGCTCCGGCGAGGGAAAGGCATGGATCTGCAGAAATTAGTCCATGAGGACATGAAGAGCCACTTCATGGCATATCCCGGGATCTGGGGGCTGCGCAAACCTGACCGGAATATCGACCATCGCCGCGTCCCAAATCTCAGGGTATATTTTCAGAGAAAGGGCTATCTCCTGCCGGTGACCCGGAAGCCTGCGAACTATCAGCCGGGAGACTTGATCACCTGCACCGTGCCACCCAATAGGCCCCACATCATGATTGTAAGCAACCGGCAGGACAGGCATGGGATTCCTCTTGTGATCCATAACATAGGCCGAGGGACCCGAGAAGAGGGAGCACTGTTAAGCTACCCTCATACAGGACACTACCGGATCAGGTAATGCGGTCAGGGAACGCGTGGGTTACTCCTGAGCTAGAGCAATCCGGAGAAAGTTCTTTTCGGGATCAAGTGGCATGGTGGCATCCACAAGCTCACGTGCTTGCTCACCGCGCCTATGCGGTGGTAGAGATTAGCCATGAGAAACCTCTTCCCGCCACCCTAGTTAATCCAACGAAGGGCGCGCCATTGCAAAAAGGTGCTACCTTTGTAAGGCGACTACCTAGGCGCAGTAGGCAAGCGCGGGCCTTGCGGCTACCGCGGGTGGCGTGGTAAGGGTAAGGTTAGTCTGCCCGTGCCCCTGGGAAGTCAGACAGACGGAATTATTCGCGCCAAAAAATCCGTCCAGCGATCGCAAAGCTTAACCATGCGGAGCCTATGAAGGCAGCCGCAAGGATGCCTCCACTGACCTCTTCAATTAAGAGTAGATCACTTGAACTCGGGATTAGAAAAACTCCCGCCGTAAGCAACCAAGTAAAACCAAGGAGTAAGACCGGGAAGGCAGCGGCGGCTGTGGCTAGATATGCCAACATAGGGAGAGATTCGCGCCAAAAAATCCACCCGGCGATCGCAAAGCCTAACAATGCAGAAGCTACGATCATAGCTAGTGGAATAGACTGAATAACCAAGTCATTTGAAATCGGAAACACTACGACGAATATTGCAAGTGGAAGGGATCCGAGGCTGGTTTTACCTAGCGAGGCAAAACTGATAAGCGACGCCAGAAAGAGAACAGTGCCTGTGGCAACATATCCTAACATTTTGGGGAACTTCATCCAATCAACCTATCCAATCCTACGACAGACAAGCCATTGCAAAAAGGTGCTACCTTTGTAAGGCGACCCCATCCGCAGTCGGAAAGCGGGGAGAGGGTGATTGTGCGGGACGGGTTTCGCGCTTGCACCCGATACCAGCTACCACGGTGACAAGGATTAGAATCCCAGGGCGAGATCTGCAGGAGAAGGTGAAGGCAGGCCCTGATCTGCAGCTTGGAGGATTTGATGGAATCCCAAGCAGCGTCCGGGTCCCGGCATTAAGCGTAATGTGCAGAAAGGAATGGTCTTCTGGAGCTTTTCCAGATACCTAATAGCTTGGGAAAAGGAAAGTGTACAAAGATGAGCAAGGTCACATATATTCAGGTCATTAACTTCAATCTCTCGGGTATCACCCGAGATGATTTTATGGGTGTTGCAGATGAGGTGGCACCGAATTTCGCCGAGCTTCCGGGGCTGATCTCAAAAGCGTGGCTGAGTGACGAAGCGACTAACACCTACGGAGGGGTCTACTACTGGGAAAGTCAGAAGGATTGCGAGGCCTACCGCTCCAGTGAGCTCTACGCTCAGGCCCTTGCGGATAATCCCAACTTCACCAACTTATCGGATAAGGGATTTAATGTCCTGGAAGGTCCGAGCCAGGTGACCCGCTTATGAGGCAATGAGCGAGCCGGCCCGTCATACGCGTGGCCAGCAAGCCCGGGCCTTGTGGCGGCGTGCTAAAGTTTGATCACTTTGCTCTAAGCGTTCTCAATTCCGTGTGTCCTATGAGTATGAACACTCTATTTCTAAGCTGCCTCGTTGCCCTATTCGTCTGCTCACTTGGCATGGCTGAGTCGCCGCTGAAGCTGGAATTACTTGTGCCCCACGAGCCGGTAACCCTGAGCAAGGCTGACTTAGTAAAACTGGACTCCGGCGCCAAAGGACCGGTGGTGGGCATCACGCTGCGTTACCGCATCACCAACACCGGTAAACAGGCAGTTGAGATCCGGCATGGCGGGGATGAATCTACCATCAGCCTCTCAATCCAAGGCCCCGGTGCAGCCAACATTCCCTATCGTGGACCCATGACAGCGGATTACCGCATGGGTGAAAACGTCACCATCGGTCCCGGGGAAAGCCAGGAATTTCAGATCAAGGGCCTGGCCTATGGCGCTCGCAACATGAGCCGTTGGAGTATCTCCAAAGCCGGAGACTATGAAGCCACCCTGAAGTTCAGCTCTCGCACAGGCAGAAAGGTTACGACGCTGACGTCCAACCCCACTCAGTTCTCCGTCGTAATTAAGTGATGGCGGACATATTCAAGGCACCACCTAGACGAAGCCGTCAAGGTCTGGCTAATGCGACCGAATAGTTCATTGAACCAGCCCGGGAACGTAATTGGCCCCTCAAATCGTCAAACCCTTAAAAAACAGGGTGAAAAGTGGCGGAGCGGACGGGACTCGAACCCGCGACCTCCGGCGTGACAGGCCGGCGTTCTAACCAACTGAACTACCGCTCCGCGTTCAGTGGCGCGAAAGCTAGGGGCAGCAGGCCTGACTGGCAAATCTAAAATCTGGAATCGGCGCCATCATTCGACTCTATTTGGTATTACCCGAGGCTCGCGAGCCGAGCCGCCGCCGATTCTAGACTCTCACGGTCCTCTACGGCCAGAATCTCTGCCTTTTTTTCTGTATCAATGCGACCCATGAGGCCGGATAGCACCTTCCCAGGGCCAAGCTCAATAAAAAGCCGGTGGCCCTTGGAGAGGAGCAGATCCATGGATTCCGCCCAACGCACCGAACCCGTAACCTGTGCGGTCAAGGTCTCTCGAATCTCATTGGGACTTGATGCCTCCGTGGCGGAAAAATTGCTGATTACCGGAATACCCGGCTGCCCCACTTCAACCCCCGCCAGCGCCGCTCCAAGCTTTGTCTGAGCTCCCGTCATGAGAGCAGAATGGTAAGCGCCTGCCACCTTAAGCTTCCGGCCCATCCGGATCCCATTTTCTTTGGCCCGGGCTACCGCCTGATCAATGCCCTGGGAGCTCCCCGAAAGAACAATTTGCCCGGGGGAATTAAAATTCGCTACGTCCACTTCGCAATCCTCGGCCAACTGCCGCACAGCATCTTCCTCTCCCCCGATCATGGCCGCCATGGCACCATCGGTGGCCTCACAGGCCTCATCCATGAACAATCCCCTCTGCGCTACAAGACGGAGACCCTGCTCAAACCCGAAAGTGCCGGCCGCGGTGTGGGCCGTCATTTCCCCCAGGGACAATCCTGCCGCAGCAACTGGCTGCAGGTTGGGCACCCTTTCCTTGAGAACTTCCAGAAGGGCAAGCCCATGAACAAAGAGGGCAGGCTGACAATTGGCGGTCTTCGTCAAATCCTCTTCCGGACCCTCAAACACAAGAGAACTCAGAGAACGCTCGAGAATTGCGTCTGCTTTCTCGAAGGCCTTAGCTGCCGAGGGAAACTCCTCGGCAAGATCCCTCCCCATCCCAACGTGTTGCGCTCCCTGCCCCGCAAACAACAATACCGCTTCAACCGGACTCGTGCTCATCTCTCCTCCTCATACGGAATGCCCCCGAAAGATCCAGTCCATAGTGCCCTTCTAGGACTTCCGCAGCTCCACGAGCACCTCTCGAAGCTCTGGCCCGAGGGCTTGCAGCAATTCCTCAGCCCGGGCCATGGATTGTTCCTCCCCTACATCAAAGGACTCCAGCGTGAGCACTCGATCGAACATTCCCTGCTCGCTGCATGTGGGATCCACCCGGCCACCTACCGCAATCACCTTCTTCCCGTGCTCTCGAGCTATGCGCGCGACCCCGGCCGGGGCTTTTCCTTGAAAAGTTTGCTCATCGAGTGACCCCTCCCCCGTTATCACGATGTCACAAGCTGCTACAAGGTCCGACAGATTAAGCGCTTCAGCGACCATTTCAAAACCATGACGCAAGCGTGCTCCGGCAAATCCCAGCAGCCCGAATCCTAGCCCTCCTGCGGCACCCGCACCGGGAGTTTCCGCTAACACCCAGTGCCCGGTGACCTCTACCAAACGAGTCAACCCATCCTCCAAAATGTGTCGAGCCTCTTTCCCGGCTCCCTTCTGAGGGCCATAGACCATCGTTGCTCCTTTCGGCCCAAGTAAGGGATTCTCCACATCACAGGCCACCTCAATCGGAGGAAGTTCAATCATTCCACCGGCGTCAACTTCCACCAAAGATGCCAACGAAGTTGGAACCGGCTCAAGCTCGCCCCCCTGCTCATCACGAAACTTCACACCAAGCCCCGCGAGCACCCCCATTCCGCCATCATTGGTTGCACTCCCACCGATCCCGAGAAAGATCCTGCGCACTCCCTGCTCGACAGCATTCCGGATCATCGCTCCGGTTCCGAGAGAGGAAGAGCGCAAAACGTCGCGGGATTCAATTGGGATTCGGTGCAAGCCGCTTGCTTCCGCCATCTCCATCACTGCTTCATCCTCTCCCCGCTCATTGGATACCATCCCGTAACGCACTTCTATCGGACTTCCCAGAGCGTCAAGAGATTCACAGGAATGCCATTTCCCGCCACGCGCCATCACCATTGCCTCTGCGAAACCTTCTCCCCCATCCGCCACCGGACACACACCCACCTCAATGGACGCATCGGCAGCCCCCAGACCTTCTCGCAACGCCTCACAGGCCTCCTTAGCCGACAAGGAGCCTTTGAATTTGTCACAGGCAATGAGAATGCGCATGGCTTTGAAATCCGAATTTGCGACCTTAGCGAATCAGAATCCAGACAACGACGCAAGTCAGCCCTCTTTCAGGCTCCCATCACCCGCACAATAGCGCTCTCCCGATCTCAGTAGGATCTAATTCCATCCCTCAACCTCGCGCTCTCCTTCCCAAGCTCGCTCAGGATCCGCAGGATGCGAGGCGGAATCAGACCATCCGCTGTCACCGGAACATCCAGGGTCACGGCGCCGCCTTCGGAATTGATGTGGTCGATCCGGTCTTTCAGCGTGGCAATGCCGAACCGGGAAACCTCCCCTGCGCCCCAACCCTCACCAACTGGAAGGAGGAGGTGCCAGATAACGCCTTCCGGGGCAGGAAAGTTCACCGGGGTCAGGAGTTTCCCCTGGCCCTTCTTGGTGCGCTGGTGGAACCCATGGTTCTCTCCTGATGTAAATGTCTGGTGGGGGCACAATTTGCCCCGGGTGCAGAGGGAGAGAATGGGATGGGCCCCGGCATTAAAGGCCAGTTCAGCGGCAGGGTTCCCTGAACGGACAGCCTCAACCCAGGTATCGATATTATATTTTTCCTTCTGCAGGGATTCATAGGCGTCCCCCATCTCCGTCTTGTAGCCGTCAAACCACCAACCTGCTACCAGTCTGCCGTAACGCCTCGACCATTCCCCACACACCTCCCCCCAGTTCTTCAGGAAGGCAGGAGTCGGAGCCTGGTTCTCACTGCGTCTGAACCCCTTGATCTTTCGACCGTTGGACATCGGGTCGACCCCGGGGCCTGCCGGCTTCCCATTAATGCTCGGCAACGTATCATTCATCGCCTTGATCACCTCATAGTGACGCATGGGTGCGCGTGCTGTCATGTAAATGATGAGGCGGATATCCCGCTCCGCAAGCTCCTCCCCGATTTCCAGGATGAGATCGCGTTTCGAAGTCCACACCCCGTTCCCAACCCCCAGCAACTTCTCATACGCACTGTTGGGCGCGCAGTATCTCCCCCAGTGCTGACCAATGACGAAGATGACGTGACCAGCATTGGTATTATCCACCGCATTCACGAACCGGTTAACATCAAAGGAATCGACCGCCTCGTTATAGGACTGCGCCGAATGCTCCCTGAAGGCCTCGTAGTGAAACATCAATCCATAGCCACTCTTCTTCAGCCATCTTTCTCCTCCCCTTTCCTCCGCCATGACGCCCCCTCCAGCCAGGAGAACTGACAAGGCAAACAATACAGTAGCTCTCATGATTTCCTATTCAGACAGATGCTTTTTCAGGAATGCATCAACAGCCTCAATGGTCGGAAGAAACCACTCCTTCATGTTCCAGAAGGGATGCGGAGCCCCAGGCATGACCTCGAATTCATGGGGAATCCCGTGTTTGCTGAGACGGGCACGGAACTCCTCATGACGAATACCCGGACGATCAAGCTCCCCGTCAATGAATAGCATCGGGGGACTATGCTTACCGACATGGGTAAGCGGTGAAGCCTCCCGGTAGATCCCGGTCTCCTGAGCAGGCAAAGCCCCACCCATGAACGCGATGATGGCATCTCCCTCCGGTTTTCCCGCGGCCTTCTCAACCCGCTCCACGATATGAGGCAGCAGCAGGCTCATGGGACCGCACATCACTACCGAGGCCTGCACCCTCGAGGAGATCCCGCGATTGTCCCCTTCTCCCTCGAATCGGTCGACGCCATTGGTGGCACCCATGAATCCCGAGAGGTGTCCCCCGGCTGACCCTCCGAGCGTGGCAATCCGATCCGGGTCGATCCGATAGCGCCTCGCATTTGCCCGGGTCCAGCGAATGGCCGCCTTGCAATCATGAACAGCGGCCGGGAAGGGCTTCTCCCCACTGAGGCGATATTCCGGAACAATGCAAACGTAACCGCGTTGAGCCAGCGCCTGAGCAACCGGAGCGAATATCCCGGGGCGCCCGTTCTGCCACCCTCCACCGAAATAGATGACCACTGCCGGAAACGGGCCCTGCCCTGCCTCGGGCCGGTAGAGATCCAAAGTAAGACGGCGGCGCTTATTTCGGTCGACATGCGTAAACTGAACGTGCCCTTCCCGAACAACCCCCTCGTGCATGTCAGGCTTAACCCGCGTGCGATCAGGAGCCTGTGCGTTCAACAGGGAGCAGAGACCTGCCGCGGTGAGAATGACTGAGAGAGTGGCTACCAGTTTCATTGAAGTAGCAACGGTCCTAGACCTGACCAGTGACAAGCGCAATCACAAGCGCCACCGGAATCACTCCCTGAACCCTGAGAACCTTCCGGGCATTGCCATAATGCATGAGGTCCTGCCCCTGCCACCGGAAGAGCTTTCTGGCATTGCCATAGCTCATCACGTAAGTGCCATCCCACTTATAGAGCTTCTTGCCGGTGCTGTAGACCATGAGGTAGGTGCCATCCCACTTATAGAGCTTTCTACCACTGGGAAAATGACTGATATATTGGCCATCCCACTTCAGCAACTTCCTGCCGTCAGAGTGAGATCGGAGATGCATCCCATCCCAACGGTAGAGCTTTTTCCCACTCGCGGGTTCCATCACGATGGAATCCGCTCGTAAAGCAGCCCCGGGAACCAGAAGAAGGAGAAGGGTTGTGAGCATCTGTCCAAGTTTCATGCAGTCAGATTCCTAATATCTTTGGCTTAATGAAGCCAGCTCCCTGTGCGCCCCCACCTTTTGACCGGTCTATTTCTCCTACTTTTCAGAATAATCACCGAAATAAAAAATCGGCTGCCTTGGTCACGGTTTAGAAAGTAACAGGCAGTCAATCAACGGAGTGAGATCCAAGGTCCTGCATCACAGACAACTTTAGAACCAAGGCCTCCGCGATCTCACTCCCTTGAGAACACTGCCTCATTTTTTGACCTCGATCAGGAAGAAGGACCTTCCTCCGAGGACCCCAAGGCAGAACGGATGGCGGAGGAAGCGGTCTCCCCCAGCAACTTGTATGCGGGGCTGGTCCAATGAAAGCGGTCTCCCTTGGCGAGATGACGCTTCGCCACCAAAAGGGTGTAAAAGTCGCTCACCGGAATACCTGCGGCCCGCATCACTTCGTCTGCCATTTTGTTGTGTCTTACAATCACAGGGTCCACCTCGGGATCGAGGCGAGAGGTATCGCCTTTCATGGTGACCGGGGTGCTAGTGGCCCAGATCAGCCTTGCTGAAGGGACCTTTTTCTTGAGCACTTCGACATAAGCCCTCGTGAGAGGCCGAAATGTCCCCTCCTTGATCCGGCCTTCGGTCCACCCATGTAATCCCATGTTGAAGTGGACCACATCGTAGGGCCCGTTTTTTTCGAGGAGATCAGCGAGAAGAGCATTCGTGTTCTCTGACTGCCAGTGCGGATTGACCCAGGCGTCTATATCAGCCTCTCCCTCGAGGGATTTTATCACGGCCTTCCGATAGCCACTCAGAATGGAATCCCCAATCAGAAGCACCCGGGGACGACCCTTCTTCAGTGTCTGCGCCCTGTCCAAGCGCCAGCCCTTGCCTTCTACCAGCTGGCGTGCACCCGGCACATGGGAAACCGCTCCGGTTTGCTCTCCAGTGTAAACTCTCAGGAGGACCGACTTATTTGTGACCCTCAAACCAGGGATCGTAATCAAACCCTTATCGTCGGCCCGGCTCTCTCCCTTGCTTCCACCGAATTCCCAGCGAAATTTCACCCCCGCAGCTAGCTTGAAATTCTGGAGCCGCCGAAGACTCACATCGACCACCGACTCCCGCGGAATAGCAAAGCGGGTCTTCAGACTTTCTGAGGTCACCAACGAGAGTGAGATGACGACCCTGTCAGCTATATCCTCCCTGGTTTTCCACCGGAAGAAACCATTGATCTGGCCTGCCTCCATACTCTTGAGGTTGTTCGGCCACGGAAGAGCACTATTGCCGGTGGCCTTTGTGAATACCGGATAAGCCTCGTCCTTTCGGACGCTCAGCCAGTCAAAGGAATCGATCAGATCATTTACGGTCTTGATTCTCTCCGAATTGTTAGCGTGCCCAAAAGGACCCCAATAAAACATTAGCGCATACCTCCGCTTCTCCATGGCCTCGACAAACTCACCATGACCGGCAGACCATCCGTCATTCTGAGCCGAATAATTAATGCAGATCGGTGGATCAGGAAGAACCGTTCCCGCTGGGATCTCTTTGGGAGGAAAAAAGAGACGCTCTGCAACATGCTCTACTCCTGCCGGGACATTCGCTTTGATCGCCGCAAAGACGTCACCGTGCCTCATTCCGATTCCAAGGGTCCCACTCCCACCCATGGAATTACCAGAGAGGTAGACTCTCTCCGGATCGATCTTGAAGCGCTTGATCGCCCACTGCACTGAGTCGATCACCCTCTTTTCAACAGGCATGGTATCCCCACCAGAATTTCTCTCCCTCAAACCTTTATCCCGGCGATGCATGCCTCCCCACCACCAGTCACGACGATTCTTCCGGCAATCAAGATACAGGGCGTAGTGATCGTCCGGAGACCGGTAGATGTCATGATTCCCCACAGTTTTGGTGCAATTCACGCAGGAAAAAACGTCATGACCAGCGGAGTGTAGAACCACATAAAGCGGCGCGTTCTTTCTCGCCTCCCGAGGATGAATGACTACCAACGCATCTTCTTGGGGCGTCTCATACCCCCACTCCGCACGTACTCCGTGGCGGAACGTTTCGGTCTTACGCTCGTTGAAGACTTTGCTCTCTGAGGGCTCCGATGGCGGCCAGGACGGAGCGCTGATTACCGTTCCCGCGGACCACAAAAGAATTAGAATACTGCGAAGGCTCATTCCCGAGCTTCCGTTGAACATGGGACCCGTGCAACCCCTCAGCACAGAACTGCCACCTTTCTCATAAAGTTCTGCCGGTAAACAGCTTGTGTCGACAGAGGACCAAGACTCCATCCACTAGCCAGTTTGCAGGCTCGCGCTCAGCCCGAAAAGGGACTTAAAGCAGGGCGGGTTCGTTCGGCGCCTCGCCAAATTGAACACCTCCACAACAGCAGACAATTCTCCGAGAGCGTGGCTAAAAAACCTCCTGCCAACACAAACACGGCTCCTGAGTCCGCCCTGGGATGCCCACCGTTGCCTCCCGTACGCTACCACGATCTCGACGCCTTAAGAGCCTTCGCGATGCTCCTCGGCATCGTGCTACATGCGGTTCTCTCCTTTAACCAAACTCCGATCTGGCCTGCCCAGGATAAATTCCAGGACGCTGACTTTCAGATTATCAACAACTCCATTCATGGTTTCCGAATGCAGTTGTTCTTTCTCGTGAGTGGGTTCTTTGCCTGCATGATGTGGCTGAAGCGGGGAACTCTGGGCCTGATCTGGCATCGATTTAAACGTATTTTTCTCCCTCTTTTCGTATTCTCTCTTTTCATTATTCCGGCCCTCACGCATATGCCCAAGCTGGCGGAGCGAAAAAAAGAGGCCGCCTTGGAATCCTCGCAGTCCAACCCTCAGGACCGCACACGAAAATCAACGGCATCGATCTGGGATGCCGCCAAGGAAGGCGACCTTGATCGCATCCAGGAACTTATCGCCGCGGGGGCCAAGATCAACCGTGCCAAACCCGGGCTCATTCGATCCACACCCCTTCATAACGCCTCTGCGACTGGGGAAACCGAGCTCATTTCCTTCCTTCTGGATTCCGGCGCAAAGGTCGATGCTAGTGACAACAACGGAGCCACCCCCCTCCACTGGGCGGCACTAATGGGGCAGACCAAATCCACCCGTCTTCTTCTTGAGGCCGGGGCTTCTCCCAACCTGAAAGACAAGGACGGCGAGACCCCGATTCAGTCCGCCCAAACTTCCCGAGATCTCACTCAGATGGCGATCTGGATGCTCAAAATGCCCCTCGAGATTGACACCGTGATGTCAGGGAGGCGAGAGGTGCAGTCCCTGCTTCGTGGCGAGCCGATAGGCCTCTGGACGAAAATCGGAAGCTTTTTCCAACGAAACTATCTGAGCAAATTCTTCGGGAATAAGATCGTCCTCCATCACCTTTGGTTTCTATACGATCTCTTTCTACTTTGTGTCGGCTTCGCTCTTCTCCTCGGACTTGCCCGTGTCCTTGGCCTCCCTGTCAGGGCGATTACACTCAAGTGCGCCTCCCGCCTTAACGCTAACCCACATCGGACCC
>Ga0115011_10000660_pt1 | contig 27161 bp, 16 predicted proteins | sample TroAtlMetagenome_2_FD_88705 | JGI IMG/M metagenome (GOLD analysis project Ga0115011, IMG submission 88705) | Marine eukaryotic phytoplankton communities from Atlantic Ocean - Tropical Atlantic ANT8 Metagenome | ecosystem: Environmental > Aquatic > Marine > Oceanic | place: Tropical Atlantic...
CCTTGGGCGAGGGAAACGCCTCGGCGGCGTCGAACTCCTTCACCTCGCCGGCGATGGTGCAGGCGAAGCCCTCGGTGTCGAAGGCGGTGATGGGGGCGATGCCGCACTGGCCCGCGGTGATGTTTTGCCAGAAGTTATCGATGCCCTGGCCAAGCGGGGAGACGACACCGATGCCGGTGACGACGACGCGTTGTCGTTGAGATGTGTCCGCCATAAAGCAAAACAGGCAGCTGGGCCAAGCGCGGCCGAGCTGCCCGGAAAATCAAACAGCCCTTAGCCCTGTGTGTCCTCGATGTACTTGGCGACGTCTCCAACTGTCTGGAGTTTTTCCGCCTCTTCATCGGGGATCTCAGTGCCAAATTCCTCCTCCAGCGCCATGATCAGCTCGACGATGTCGAGTGAGTCTGCGCCAAGGTCTTCGATAAACTTGGCTCCGGGATTGATTTGGTCCGCGTTGACGCCGAGTTGCTCGACGATGATATCCTTGATTCGATCTGCGATTGATTTGTCAGACATAAGCCGCCGTAACGTTCGCGGGTTCTTTAAGAACGGGAGGGAGGGCCGTCAAGCCCCTAATGCCGAAAAGTTCACTTACATGACCATGCCACCATCGACGGTGAGCACCTGTCCGGTCATGTATCCGGTCGGTTCCATGGCTAAAAACACCGCCGTATGGGCGATATCGTCCGGTGAACCGAATCGGGTCATTGGCACGCGCTCGAGGATGGCCTCTCGCACTTTTTCGTCGAGCTCAGCGGTCATGTCGGTTTCGATGAAGCCGGGGGCGATGGCGTTGGCGGTGACGCCCCGTGGCGCCAGCTCCTTGGCCACGGATTTGGTGAAGCCGATGAGCGCGGCCTTGCTGGCAGCGTAGTTGCTCTGTCCGGCGTTGCCGATCAACCCGATGACGGAGGCGACGTTGATGATGCGCCCGCTGCGCTGCTTCATGAACGGCCGTGTGAATGCCTTGGTGAAGTTAAACGCGCCCTTGAGGTTGGTGTTGAGCACGGTGTCCCACTCCTCCTCGCTCATGCGCATGAGCAGGTTGTCGCGGGTGACGCCGGCGTTGTTGACGAGGATGTCCACCTTGCCGGCCTGCTCGAGAATTTCCTTAGCGGCAGCCTCCACAGCGGCGGTGTCGGATACGTCCACTGCTTTGGCCCAAGCCTTGCGCCCCAGTTCCTCCACCTCGGCGGCGACCTTGGCGGAGTTTTCCTCCGTGCGGGAGACACAGATCACGTCGGCGCCCATGCGGGCATAGGCAATGGCAACGGCGCGGCCGATTCCGCGGCCGGCCCCGGTGACCACGGCCACCTTGTCATTCAACAGACTCATAACGGGGAAAGATTTGCTTGGCCAAGCGCCCCGATGTCAATGCGCGAGTCGGAAAAAAGGCGTGCCAGTCTGGCCAAGCGCTTGGCCAAGCGCAACCGAGGCACTAGTCGCGCTTGAAGTACTCGACGTTGCGGCGGTCGGGGTCGCTCTCGCCGATCAGCACTGAGGTGGCGTTTTCGTAGAGGCGGGAGCGGGGGGGATGAAATTCGACCTCCAAGTCCTGCCGTTTGGCCTCGAGGGTCTCGATGGCAAAGACGTCTAAGGCCACCGGGTCGGTGCTGAGCCAGAGTTGGCCAAGCGGCTCTGTGTAGTGGAGCAGCGATTTGCTCTGGCCGAGGTACTGCATGTAGAGCGCGTCGGTGATGCACAGGGCGAGGCGGTCGCCGATGTAGCGCATCTCTTTGTCATCGGTCTTCGCGATGATGTCGGGCAGGGCGGTGACGAAGATGGAGTCGGAGACTCTGAAGCGCCGGTCGTTGTCCACGGCACCGCGGGTCAGGCCGACGAGATGCCCGGACACGCCGACACGGTTGTGGTTGATGAGCGGCTGGATGCTGATGATCCGGGTGATCTCCCCGGTAATCAGCCGGGAGAAGTGAGATTTGCGGCTGTCCTTCTCCTCATCGGGGTCGAACCCGACATCGCCCTCGATAAGAGTACCGAGGATCGCCTTGTCCATTACGACGGATTCATCCCAACCGGCCTCCATGCTGCCGGCTAGCCGAACGCTGTGGCGCTTGGCCAGGGTGTCGAACTTGGCTTTGTGAAGATCCTCGAGCTTGGCATCCCAAATGATGATCTGTTTGGACGGAATTCCGGCCTTGAGCAGGCCTCGAACGACGGTGTCCGCCACCTCGCGGCGTGTGCCGCTGATCTGACCCGGCCCGGCGTTGACCTTGATGCCGACGGTGTCCTCCGGGCTGACAAGGCTCAACCAGCCTGCGGTGGGGTTCTCGCTGCCGGTGGCCTGCAGTAAACCTGCCTCCACCATCCCGTCCACGCGCTTTTTATCGATCTTCCAGCGGCTGGCTGAGGCATCGTCCCGGATCACGTTGATGCGTGGCTTGGGGTTCGTGAGTGCCTGGGTTTCACTGGGCTTCTCATCCGAGCCAAGCGCCTGGCCAAGCACGACCACTGCCGCGAGACAGGGAAGCCAGCACAGCACCGGGCGGAATCTGGATCGTTTTTGGAGCATGCCAAACACGGGACAGGGGAGTGGATCCCTTGACTCGCTGAGGCCGCGATGCTACCACCAGCGGTCATGCAGACCACGCAAAAACGGCTCCTGAATCTGGTCGCGCCCGGGATCGCTCTGTGCCTGATCGTCCTCCTCGCCGGCTGCAACCCGCCAGAAAGAACGACGCTCGAAAATGGGAGCCGTCTTCTTGCTGCCGGCGATGCTAAAGCCGCCTTGGTGGAACTGAACAATGCCCTCGAATTCATCGGCAAAAACGACGATCTCAAGCGTTCCCCCAAGATTCTGGGGCATCTGCATAATCAGCTTGGTCTGGCTCATCAGGAGTTGTTTCGCGAGAGCGGCAAGACCAACCACTACGTTGGGGCGTATCAGGCTTATCGGTTCACTACCACCAACCAAAACACCCCGACGGCACTCAAGCAGCGTGCCCACCAGAGTCTCGCCTGGCTGTATCTGGAGCGGTACGACTGGAATTCCAATCTCACGGCGTTCCGTGCGAACGCTGGCAAGGCGGCGGATGAACTGAACAAGCTCTGGATTGAGATGGGCGAAGAAAAATTCTCGCATTGGCTTGAGAAAGGCGTTTCCGAGTTTCATGCCGGGAGGTTGGATGATGCAAGGGAGAGTTTCCTGAAAGCGGGCGAACAGGATGCCACTGCGCTGAACGGTTTGGGTGTGCTGGCCGCCATCGATAAGCGTTACGAGACAGCCACAGATTATTTTGAGAAAGCCTCCCGCGTGGATGCCAAGGACGTTCGCTCCAGGCTGCACATGGCTATCGCGCTCCAGTCGATGGGCCAACACCAGTCGGCGCTGGACTCGTATCAGGCCTATTTGAATACGGTGCCGGATTCCGACGAGAAAAAGGCGAAGGTCAGGACTCTCGTCGCTGGGTTGGAGGAGTATCTCAAGCCGGAACCCAAACCGGAACCCAAGGAGGAACCGGTTGAGGAGAAACCTGCCGAGGTGGCCGTTGTGGAACCTGCCGAGCCGGAGAAGCCCAGGGAGGAGGAACCGGAGGCCAAGCCGGTCGAGGTCGCTGTAAAGGAGGAACCGGTTGAGGCCGTCACCCCGGCAGAACCAAAGGAGGAAACCCCGACCGTACCCGTGGTAGCCGTGACCCCGGCCGAAGTGGTTCTGCCGGAAGAAAAACCGGAACCCAAGGGAGAACCAGCCGAAGTAATCGTCATCGACCCGCCCGTGGAGGAGCCGGAAGTCGTGACACCCAAGCCGGAGGAGGTGGTGTTGATTGAACCGGAAGAGCCGAATGGGTTGCCGGTGCCGGAGGCCAAGCCGGCGGAGACTCTCGTGCCGGAGGAATCCCCGGAAGAACCGGGAGCGGAACCGGTCACTAAGGTGGCCGTGGAGGAACCCCCGGTCGAACCTGCCGAACCCGTCGAACCGACTGAGCCTGCTGCGCCCGAGGAAACCGAAAAGCCGAAAAGGAAATGGACCGATCGCCTGAACCCTACCCGGTGGTTTGGCGGGCGGAAGAAGGACAAGACCGACGACCAGATCAGTTGGAAATCCAGTACCCCACTGCCGACCATTCCAGCGGCCAAGCCGGTCGCACCCGCTTCCACCAACGCAACGCGTGTCGTGAACTTGCTCCCCGCCGCGGTGGCGTATCCGCGCTATGCTTACCTGCATCCTGCCCTGCCCAAGGCTGGGGATCGGCAGGTGGCCAAGACCTATTTTGACGACGGGGCTAAGGCTCAGAAAAGCAAGGAATGGCAGCGTGCCAAGGCGGCCTACCTGCAGGCGACCAAGTCTGATCCTGCCTGGTTCGAGGCGCGCTTTAAGCTTGGCCAAGCGGCCTACTACACCGGCGAAACCAGCCTCGCGCTGCAGGCGTTTGAGAACGCGCTGTCGATCGATCCCAACGACGGCCCGGCCCGGTTCAACTTTGCGATGTCGCTCGTGCAGGGCACCTACTACGCCGACGCCACAAAGGAGTTGGAGACGTTTTTGCAGTATGACCCCAACAACATCCAGGCGCACCTCGAGGCTGCCAATCTTTACGCGGAAAAACTGTACGACGTGGCGAAGGCTGCCATCCACTACAAGCGGGTGATAGGCCTGAACCCGGAGCATCCCCAAGCGGTAAACATTCGCTACTGGCTGATCCGCAACAAGGCAAACTGATCCCTCCGACCTCCCTTGCCCGTCATTCCACAGGCCACGATTGAGCAGGTCCGCAACGCAAGTGACATCGTCGACGTGATCGGCTCCTACGTGCCACTCAAGCGCGCTGGCACAAACTTCCTCGGGCTATGCCCGTTCCACAAGGAGAAGACCCCGAGTTTCAACGTCAGTCCGTCCAAGCAGATTTTCCACTGCTTCGGCTGTCACAAGGGTGGCGATGTCTTTTCGTTTTTGCGGGAGTTCGAAAACCTGACATTCGTCGAGACCGTGCAGCGCTTGGCCGAGCGGGCGCGAATCCCGATCGAGTTTGAGATGACGCCCGGCCAGCGTGAGGAAGGGTCGCTCAAGGAAAAACTGCGATCACTGCACGAGCAGGTGGCCAAGCGTTGGGAGAGCGCCCTCGCCAACGACGGCGCGGCACAGATCGCGCGCGACTACCTGGCCAAGCGCGGCGTCAGCGATGAGGCCGTCAGGCGATTTCGCATGGGCTACGCGCTGGACAAGTGGGACGACACCCTCAACTGGGCCAAGTCCAAAAAACACGACTCCCAGTTGCTCGAGAAAGGCGGCCTCGCCATCTCCGGGGACAAGGGCCACTACGACCGGTTTCGTGGCCGGCTGATTTTTCCAATCTGCGATGAGCAGGGCAGGGTGATCGGCTTCAGCGGACGCGTCCTTGTGGCGGATCAAAAGGGGGGCAAATACATCAACTCACCCGAGACGCCAATCTTCAGCAAGAGCCGTGTGATCTACGGGTTGGACAAGGCCAAGCGGCCGATCCTCGACGCCAAGTCGGTGATCGTCTGCGAAGGTCAGCTCGACACCATCGCCTGCCATCTCGCCGGCATCGAGAACGCCGTGGCACCGCAGGGCACCGCCCTCACCGCCGACCACGCGCGCATCCTCAAGCGCTACGCCGAGGAGGTCGTCTTGTGTTTCGACTCTGACACCGCCGGGCAACAGGCTGCACTGCGTTCGCTCGACGACCTGCTTGCCAGCGGCCTCGCCATCCGAGTGGCCGTCATTCCGCAGCCGCACGACCCCGACAGTTTCATCCGGGAAAACGGCGCGGAGTCATTTCGCAAACTGATCGACGACGCCCCCGGTTTTTTCGACTTTCTCATCAACTACCTTTGCCAGATTCACGACGCCGATTCCGACCGCGGCCGGGTCAACATTGTGAAGGCCATGCGCGAGGCGGTGCAGAAGACGAACAACCCGGTGCTGATCGACACCTACGCGCAAAAACTCAGCCACCGGCTGGGCGTGGCTGCCGATGCCGTGCGGACGGAATTCGCGAAGCGCAAACGCACCTTTCAGCGGGTCGAGCCGGAGCTAGCCGAGGAGGAGATCCCGATCCCCGAGGACGAGTTGCCGCTGCCGAAGCCGAGCCCGGTGGAGTTTTGGCTGCTCAAGCTGGCGCTGTTCGGCGAGACGCCGGTCGAGTGGCTCGAGTCGCACCTCGACCTGCAATGGGTTGGGCACCATGGGGTGCGGGAAATTTTACAGCAACACTTCGCACTCATCGCTGAAAACCCCGACGCAGGGCTGCCAGAATTACTCGCCGTGCTGCCGTCGGAGCCGTTCCGAAAACTGGCGACCGAGGCTGTGGTCGATGGCCGCAACATCCCGAATCCCGACCGGCAGTTGAAGGACATCGTCCTGCGACTGCGCAATCAATTCATCGAGGCCCGGCTTGCTGAGATCCAGCGCGACCTGAGCCCCGGTTCAACCGACGAGGAAAGGTGGCCGGAATTCATTAGCGAACGCAACGCGCTCAAGGACCTCATCACCCACCCCCTCGAACCCCTCGCCGGATCCTAAAACATAGGGCCGAGCCTGCGAGTCCGTTCCCTTGGCTAAGCGCTTGGCCAAGCCGTTCGATCTCTGCATTTAACCCCAACTACTCCAGCCCTAGTTGACGGGAGAAATAGACGTACTCAAGCGCGTAGCGACGGGCGTGTTGCTTGAGGTTCGCCCCGGCGGCGTGTCCGCCCTCGGTGTTTTCGTAGTACAACACCTCATGGCCCTGTTCACGCATCCGGGCGACCATCTTGCGGGCGTGGCCCGGGTGAACACGGTCGTCCTTGGTTGAGGTCTCGATGAAAACCTTGGGGTATTTTTTGTCCGGAAAAACGTTTTGATAGGGCGAGTAGCGAAGGATCGCCTCACGCATTTTCGGGTCTTCCGGGTCGCCGTACTCCGCCGCCCAACTGGCACCGGCCAGCAGCTTGGTGTAGCGGATCATGTCGAGCAACGGCACGCGGCAGACGACAGCGTTCAACAAATCTGGCCGCTGGGTAAAGATGGCCCCGACGAGCAAGCCGCCGTTGCTGCCGCCGGAAATGCCAAGGTGTTTTGGCGAAGTGATTCCGCGCTTGGCAAGATCTTCACCGACGGCGATGAAATCGTCGTAGGCACGCTGTCGTTCGGTCTTGAGGGCGGCCTTGTGCCAGCGCGGGCCGAACTCGCCGCCGCCGCGAATGTTCGCCACCGCGTACGCGCCGCCACGCTCGAGCCAAAGTTTGCCGATCGTCGCGGAGTAGCTTGGCTTGAGTGAGATTTCAAATCCGCCGTATCCGTAGAGGATCGTGGGTGTGCTGCCGTCCGGCTTGAGGCCCTTACGATGGATTACAAAGTACGGCACCGCCGTCCCGTCGGCGCTCTTTGCCATGTGCTGGTGCACCTCGAGGTCGCCGGCATCGAACCGCGCCGCGAGCGACTTGAGCGTGGAGAGCTTGTTGGTGCCGGCATCAAATTCGCTCAACCGATCCGGCGTCACGTGATCCTCGTAGTTGATGAAAATCGTCTCCGAGTGCGGGCTGGCAGCGGAGATGGAGACCGTGCCGTTTTCCGGGAGCGGCACCAGCTTCGATGACCATTGGCCGCTCTGGGGGTTGACGCTGAATCGCAGGATTCGGCCCTTCACGTTTTGCAGCAGGGTGACGTAAAGACCGCTGCGCGACACGGTGACACCTTCGATGCTCGTCCGCTCGTCCGGCGTGTAGATCGTCTCGATGCTCGGCAGCTTGCCGGTGGCCTGAAACACTGCGGCGTTGATGGCGAGCAGTGCCCCCTGCGCGTGTGTTTGCCCGTCCACCTCCCACGCCTCGCGAAGGGTGAAGAGCAGGCGGCCGGCATAAAAACCGGCGAGGTCTGCCGACTCCTGCAGCGGCAGGCTCGTCAGTTTGCCGTCCGGGCCGATCACGTGGTATGCCCCGGTGAAAAACGTCAGCGACTGGTCAACGAGCGCGATTGTCTCCTCTCCGGAATCCATCACGCGCGGCCAGATGCCAATGTCCTCATGGCGTCCCTCGAAGATCGTCGTTGCCTCGGCCGACGGCGTGCCGCGTTTCCAGTGCTTGGCCAAGCGCGGGTAGCCGGACTCTGTCAACGATCCCTCGCCCCAATCGGTGCCGACCAGCAGCGTGTCGCGGTCCAGCCACGTCACGCTGGACTTGGCCTCCGGCAGCGCGAAGCCGCCCTCGACAAAGCGCTTGGCCACCGTGTCAAACTCGCGATGCACCGAGGCATCCGTGCCGCCGCGTGAGAGCTTGATCAGGCAGCGTTCGTAGTCCGGCGCGAGCCAGGCCGTGCCTTTGTACACCCAGTTTTCATCCTCGGCCTTGGCCAGCGCGTCGATGTCCAGCACCGTCTCCCACTCCGGCTTGGCCAAGCGGTACGACTCAGGCGTGGTTCGGCGCATGATGCCTCGCACGTGCTCGGCGTCCTGCCAGAAATTGTAGACGTACTCGCCGCGAATGGAACCATACGGGATGCGGTCCTTGGCGTTGAGGAGTTTCTCTGCCTGCGAGAGGAACTTTCCGTAGCGTTCGTCCGACTCCAGTTCGTCGAAACATTCCTTGTTCCGGGTGTGCACCCATTCGAGTGCGCGTTCGCCCTCGACCTCCTCGAGCCAGAGGTACGGGTCGTCGAGGATGGGTTTACGTTGGGGTTCGCCGTGTGCCGGGGTCGCGCCTGCCATGATCAGTCCGCAAAAAAAACAGATCCAAGTTTTCATCGCTGCGGCAGGCTATCGCGCCAAGCGCCCGGAAACAACCAAGCGCTTGGCAACGCGGATTGTTAAACGCTTACTTCTTCTCGAGGTCTTTTCGGGGGAAGAGAGGGGTGGGTTTGTTGCAGGTGTGGCCCTTGGCCAAGCCGCCCCATTTGGCCTGCGCAAAATCTGCGGGAGAGCCATCGATACCGACCTGCTCGAAGATCTTCTCGGCAGTTTCGGGGGTGACCGGCCAGATGAGTACCGCGAGGATGCGGCAGCACTCGGCCAAATTGTAGAGCACTTCGTTCAGCCGGTCGGCCTGATCCTCCTGCTTGGCCAGCTTGAATGGCGCGGTCTGCTCGACGTACTGGTTGGCGCGATCGACCAGCCTCCAGACGCTCACCAGCGCAGCCTGAATCTGGTGTGACTCGTAGTTGCCCTTGGCCTCGGCGATCCACTTTTCCGCGTCGGCCGCCAACTCGTCGGAGGTCGCCTCGAGGGTGCCGCCGCGATAGCGGTTGAGCATGGAGAGCGAGCGGTTGACGAGGTTGCCGAAGCCGTTGGCCAGCTCGGCGGAGTAGCGGGCCTGAAAACTTTCATCCGTCCAGTTGCCGTCCGGCCCGATGTCCAGTTCGCGCACGACGTAGTAGCGGAAGGCGTCCACGCCCCACTCGTCGATGACGGCGATCGGGTCGACCACGTTGCCGGTGGTCTTGCTCATTTTTTGACCGTCCTTCTGCCACCAACCGTGGACGAGTACCTGCCCGGGCAGAGGCAGCTCCATCGCCTTGAGCATGATCGGCCAGTAGACGGCGTGGAACTTGAGGATGTCCTTGCCGATGACGTGAATGTCCGCCGGCCAAAGCGCGGGGGCGTCCGGCCGGGAGTCGAGCCCGATCGGTTCGGCGGCCGCAGCATCGCCTAGTGCGGCCGGGATGCTGGCGTAGTTGCTGAGGGCGTCAAACCACACGTACGTCACGTAATCCTCGTCGAACGGCAGGGGAATGCCCCACTCTAGCCGTTCCTTGGGCCGCGTGATGCAGAGGTCCTCGAGGGTATTGGTCTTGAGGAAACCGAGCACCTCGTTGCGGCGTGTCTCCGGCTGGACGAAGCCCGGGTTGGCCTCAATGTGGTCGATCAACCACTGCTGATGTTCGCCGAGCTTGAAGTAGTAGTTGTGCTCAACCAACTCGGTGACGTCGCCGTAGATCGGGTCGAACGTGCCGTCCTTGCGCCGGTCTTTCTCGGTCAAAAATGTCTCCTGCCGCGCGGAATAAAATCCGCGATACTCGGCCTGATAAAAATGCCCGTTTTCGTGCAGCTTCTGCAGCACCGCCTGCACGAAAGCCTTGTGTCGAGCGGACGAAGTCCGCACGAAGTCCGCGTGGGTCAGGTTCAGCCGCCCGGCGAACGCTTCCCAGATCGCAGCGAACTCGTCGCAGTACACCTGTGGATCCTTGCCTTCGGCCTTGGCCGCCGATTGCACCTTCTGGCCGTGCTCATCGAGGCCGGTTAGGTAAAACACCTCCTGCCCGAGACTGCGATGTGTCCGGGCGATGATGTCGGTGATGACTTTCTCGTAGGCGTGACCGAGGTGAGGTTCGCCGTTGACGTAATCGATGGCGGTGGTCAGGTAAAACCGTTTACTCATCCGCGCGCAGTATGCGCCCTTGGCCAAGCGCTTGGCAATCACGGGGTGAGGTAGATCCAAACATTGACAATGATTGGTCGCTTGGCGAAGGGCGCCTCATGCATATTTCATTGACGCCTGAACTGGAAAAAGTGGTTCGGAAAAAAATCAAAGTCCGGCCTGTACAACAACGCGAGCGAGGTGATTCGTGAAGCCCTGCGGGGAACAGGAGGAGGTTTGCCTGAACGATCTCTGGAAAAAGTTCGAGGATATTTTGGATGATCCAAGCCGCTGGCGATTTCGGAACGACCTGTTCACCTGTTGCCAGGTCGCATCTCAGGGGAGGCATGTCATACTATTTCGTGCCCAGGGAAAGACGCTTCATATCGTCCGCATCCTCCACACCGCAATGGATTTTCCGAGCCATCTGAAGGGAAACGAATAACGCTCATCCGGCTTGGCCAAGCGCTGGCTTCGGCTACAGATTTAACTGACCGAGGCTGGAGCTGGTGATCTCGAATGAGCCGGACACGGGTTCGCCTTCCTTCCGGTTTGCCGCAGTCAGTTTCAGGTTGCCAATGGCCCAGCCGATTCGGCTGAGCCGCGTAGCACCTGTTCTTCCAAGCCGGATGAATCCCCAAACTGTGTATCCGTCAATCGGGATTTTATCTGAGACACGAAAAAAATCCGGCTCCACCACCAAGTTTACCATGATGTCCTGTTGTTTGCCCTCGATACGACCGCGCACGGAGATGACCGGAAAGCCGTATCGTGCGCTTCCGGATGTCACGGCTGCTGCTGCGCGAAGCTCGGTGAGCCGAATCACTTTGTCTCCGTGTGTCAGGTTGATGGAGCAGTCGCTGGTCTCGTTTTCAGAAGTCAAATCAGCCGTTTTTGTCCACTGTGTATTGAATGTACTCTTCAATGAGAACAATTTCGGAGTTGATTTTGATGATGATTCTCGCAGCGGTCTCGGCCAAAGCGGAATGGGTCCGGTCAACTCCGGCGCCAGAAATGCCCGTCGTTCTGTGATGAACTCACGAACGCGCTCCACGGCGGGATCGAATAGGCGCGGTGGTAAATGTGTATGCGGTCGGAGCATCGGTGCCAGCCTGTCGATTTGTTTCGTCAGTTCGGCCTCGATCCACACTTCGTCGAACAGCCTGAGCAATTCGGCGCGGTAGCGTTTACGGCCGTGCTCGGTCTTGTAAAGTCGATGCGCAATGACGCCCTCGGCCATCACGGAGAAGGGTGTGCCGGATTGATTGGCGCGGCCGCTGCGAACGCGGAACACGCCGTCCGTGCCCCACGGGATGAAATGAAACCGGCTCGAGGTTGGATCATTGTAAACGAAAAAATTATTCCGGTTGGAGGCGTAGCCGTCGTTTGCGCCGACGAGGCATTCCATAGCCCAGTAACGATAAAACTGGTCGAGGTCGATTATGGATTCGAGACTCTCAAGCAGACTTTCATCCGGAACCGCGGCCGCCTGCATCAATCGGTTCAAATCACTTCGGTCATTTTTCTTTTCGTTCGTCTTAACGTCAAACGATCCCGCCAGCGACTTGGTGAAATCACTGATCGCACCCTCATAAAGATTTCCGCTCGCTTTCTTGAAGTGCCGTTTTAGGAGCGATTTTCGCACCGACTCCACGTTGCTGTATACGCCGAGATATTTGCCGTTCACCGTGACGCGGGCGAAGTTGCAACGCGGCGCGGGGATACCCGCTCTTCGGAACAGTTCATACGACAAATGCTGCTTGATCTGCGAGGCATCGGTGTCGTTGTTGTTCAGCGTCATCAACGAGATGTTCTCGAATTCCTGTTCCACACCGAATTTGTCGAAGTTGATTTTGATCGATGGCCGCTGCGCGTTCACCGAGCCGAGCAGACCCTTCTTTCTCAGGCCAACGTCGCGAAATAGTTTGCCGTCGATGGTCACGTTTCCCTTGTAGTAATTGTACGGGTTGGGTCGTGGCTTGCCTGGGTCTCGAGGTGTTTTCTGTCCGAAAAGATCGTGATGCTCGTACTGCATCGTTTTCCAGTCTGCCGCGGGCATCTCGATGTTCACCTCAAGGAGTCGCTTTACGTCGAACGGGTCTGCTTCTGTAGAATTTGCCGGGACGAGCAGAGCGAAAGCGATCACTGCGAGTTTTGTGAAATCAAATCGTGACATGACGGAGCCCGGAAAGAATCAGCACCAGCGATTCCTTTCAAGTTATTTTATATTTGAAAACTAATTCCGGATGGGTTGGGCGATGCGGAGGTAGGCGAAAAAGTCTCGCAACTGTTGGTCGGTCAGGCCGTTGAGCAGGCTCTCCGGCATCAGGCTTCGCGGGCTGATGCGGTTCGACTTTACCTGCGCCTGCTCGACCACTGTGTCGCTTCCGTCGATGCCGCGCAGGATCAGCAGGCGGTTGGTCTGGTCGGACAAAAAACCGCTGAGCCGCCGGCCGTCCCTCGTTTGCACCTGCATGTGCTCGTAGCCCTCGCGAATCTCCCGGCTTGGGTCGAGGATGGCGGGCAGCAGGGTGTCGAGATCGGTCCGCTGGTAGGCGGTGAGATTGGGGCCGATGTCGCCGCCCTTGTGGAATAATTTGTGACAGGCGGCGCAGCGTTGGAGGTAGAGGTCGCGTCCGCGGTACGGGCTGCCGGTGCGGCCCTCGACCACCGAGCGAACCCGGGCGATCTCCGCAGCAGTGCCGTTGCTAGCCGGTTGACCGGCGCTTGGCCAGGCGGCTTTTGTCCGGTCGGCCACCTTGTTGCCGTGGCCAAGCAGCACTTCCACGATGGTCGCGGCGATGTCGCGCTTGGCCAAGCGCCCGGACTCGACAGCGTCCAGCAGTTGGCCACTCCATTTTGCTCGGCTGGCGAGAAACGAGATGGCGGTGGATCGCGCAGCAGCGGGCAGGTCGGCCAGCCGCCCGGCCACCGCCTGGCCAAGCGCCGGATCGTCGATCCGCTGGAGAAACAGCAGTGCGGCGGTCACAACCCCGGCATCCGATTCCGATTGAACAAGGCCAAGCAGCGTGGCTTTCAATCGACTGAGGTCGACGTCACCGGCAGCCCGGATTAACTCGATGCGTTCCCTTGCCGGTTTGTTTCTGTCGGCGATCACGCCAAGCGCTTGGCCAAGCGCGACCTCATCGCCCAGGCGGACGCGCAGGGCCAACGGCGGGTTATCGAGTTGTCGAAGCTGCTTAGCCAATGCGTCTGGCAGGAGGGGAAGCGCCTGTCCCTCGATGGCTTTGCTGAACCCGGCCATCAATTTGTCGCGGTGGGCTTTCGTCGGGGCAGCCGCGAGTAGGCGGGCGCAACCGGCGAGGTCGTCCTGCCGACCGCGGGCGGCGAGCCGGCGCATGAGGCGCTCGAGGATATGCTGTTCCACCATCGGCTGGCGGAAAAAATTCTTATCGTCAAACAGCGCGAGCACCGCAGCGCGATCATTCTCAGAATGGCGTTCCAGCACCCACCAGCATTGCAGCGGGATGAATGGATCGGCGAGGTCATCGGTGCGTTGCAGTAGCTCCGCCGCCAGCGGCAGTCCCTGATCGCGCGGCAGGCGGAATGCGGTGCCGGCGATTTGCGAGCGCACTTCCGGGTGGCCCTCGTGCCGGGCCAGTTGGCGTACGGCTTCAAAAAAACCGGCGGACAATTCCCGGCGATCACCCTGCAAACGGATGACCCAGGCGCGGACGAGCGGGTTCGGGTGTGCTAGCAGTTCAGTGGCGTTCGCGGCATCAAGTCCGCCGGCCTGATGCAGCGCCCAAAGGCCGTGCAGCGCCGCCTGATCAGACTCGGTTCCAATCTGTTTTCGCAGCGTGACGTGAGCCGCCGCATCCGCGCGTTGGCCAAGGAGCCGAACGGCGGTCTGTCGGTGCCACTTGTTCGGGTGATCGAGAATCTTCCGGAGTTGATCGTCTGTTTTTTTGTCGAGGCGCCTGTCGGTGTCGCGTTGTTTGCCTTTCGCGCTGATCCGGTAAATGCGGCCGGAGGTGGGGTCAATCTGGCTCTGGTAATGCTGGCCGTGCGCGATGTAGCGCTCGTAAAAATCGGCAATCAACACCGAGCCATCCGGGGCGTTGACCATGTAGACCGGGCGGAAGGCGACGTCGGAATTCTTCACCGGAAAAGCGAGGTCGCGCGTTGTGAATGACGCGCCGCGCACGCTGCGTTCGCTCAGGACAAGGTGGCGATGTAAGGGGTCGGCGCCGAGCAGCTTGTCCTGCCAGTCGTCCGGCATGGCACTGCCGTTGATTGCGATGACATTGTGCGAGAAGCGCGGGATATTGCCGCCGGGCATCATCGGCAGTTCGCCAAACGAGAACGGGTTGTCCGGCGGGCCGAACTTCCCCGGGCTTTTGCCCTGCTTGAGATAAAACCCGTTTTGCACGTAGTGAAAACCGCGCGTGCCGCCGCCGTTGTGGCCGGAGAACAGGCGGCCGGCAGTATCGAATTCCAGTCCGAAAACGTTGCCGCCGCCCTCGGCGAAAATCTCGAACTCGCGGGTGTCGGGGTGATAACGCCAGACCATACAGCCCTCGAAGTATTGACCGGGCGCGCCGGGGGGGTCGATGCCGGGGCGTGTGACGCGGCAACTCACCGTGCTGCCTTGTGCGCCGTACAGCCAGCCGTCTGGCCCCCACGCGATGCCGTTGGCCACAGAGTGCGTGTCCTCAAAACCAATCCCGGCTAGGTGCACTTCCGGGTCGCCGTCCGGAATGTCGTCGCCGTTTTTGTCCAGGTAAAACAGCAGGTGCGGTGTGTGCATCACCCACGTGCCGTCGTGTCCCGGCAGCGCGGCGTTGGCTAGGCTGAGTTTGTCGACGAACACCTTGTGGGTGTCGTAGGTGCCATCGCTATCGGTGTCCTCGTGGATGGTGATGCGGCTGCGGCCGGGTGTGTGGTGCGGGGGCGGCTTGGGCTGTCGGTCGTATTTGGCGCGGTAATACTTGTCGCGACTAATTTGGCGCAGCCCGGCCGGGTAGGGGTACTGGACGTAGTGTGAGACCCAGAGCCGTCCGCGTGCATCAAAGCTCAGGTGCGTCGGCTGCGCAACCAGCGGCTCGTGCAGCACTGTTTCGACGACGAGTCCCTGGGCCAGTTCAAATTTCTTCAGGCTCTCGGCTGGGCTGAGCCGTTCCCCGTGGACGAGTTCTTGTGCCTCGAACAACACGCGGCTGGCTTCATGAAATTGGTCGTAGGCTGCACGGCTTGGTTTGGCCGGGAGCGCTTGGCCAAGCGCCGGGGCGGTGCCGGGACGGTATTCCCATTCGCCGGTGAAAAAGCTCTCGAGGAAGTAGCCCTGAATCGATGGGCCGCTACTGCGGAATCGTCCGTCGCCGTTTGGGTTGAAAACCTTGATCGCCAGCTCGTTCCATTTGCCCTTGGCCAAGCTGCCGGGTGGCACCTTGTAGCGCTTGGCCAAGCCGTCGCCTGCTGCGGTATCCGGCGGGAAGGTGCCGGAGCCACCGAGGCGTTTGCCGTTGAGATAGGCCTCGTGGGCCGTGTGGCTTGAGTCGATGGTGAGGGTGACGGATTCCACCCAGAGGTCACGTCCGCCGAGTGTGGCCCAGTTGTCCGGCACCTTCACCCAGCAGCGATACCACCCGATGCCAGTGGTCCGTTGCGCGACGTCTCCGCTGGGAACGGTCACGGGTTTCCAAGTCTGTGGCCAAGCGTTTGACCAAGCGACAAGGCAAAACAGAGCGGTAATGAGGGAACGGCAATTCATACGGATGACTGCCATACAAACTAGTGGCAGGAGAGGCTAAAGTCGATGGCGAAAGGGAGGTAGGGTGATATTAGCCTAAAGTCTAGCCAGATAGTTTGGTTTTATAAGGGAGTAGGGGAAGGGGAGGGTACGGGGTCTTGAACCCGCTCTTCGGCGGGACCTTCCATTGGTCCTTGAATTGGGGATGGAAGAGCATAAGGCTCCAAGTCTTTGCCGTAATCTTGGGGTAGCTCAAGGGCAATACGAAGTTGTTCCAAAACTGAAGGAGGAAGGTACGGGCTAGCGGGTCGGAACAGATCGTCCAGTGCTTGTTTTTCAAGTTCCTCAAATGGCGGGAGGCCGACACGCTTTGTGCTTTTGCCAATCTCTCGCTGAAATCTGTTGCGCAGTTGGATGGCTAGGGCCTTATGTCCTACAAACTGATCATCCTCTCCGACAGCCGCAAATTGAAAGGCTTGCATTAGAAGGCCAGCTATTACGGCTTTGGTTTGATTGTGATCTGTTTCCCCGGCGTCTTCCTGAACACGGGAGACGCAATATTCGTCTAAGGTCAAATCAGGAACTGGAATAGATTTCGGATAGAGATCAATCATATATTTATACCACTTGGCTGCTTCAGCTTTGCGGTTGTAAACATATAGAAAGTAAACGGCATTTCTGAGGAAGTTCTTGTGGCCTGTGCTCATATGCTCGGCCAAACCTGTGTCAGTACCAGAAGCGCTATCTTCAGCGCGCTTGGCCTCCATTTGTTCCTCATAAGATTTATTTGCCTTGGTTATAAGGTCAACATTCCAACCGTAGTTCATAGCTGGAGGTGGGGTAATTAGACGTCCTTGCATGCATGCCTGTTGCAATGACTGATAGACAATGCGGCGTAATTTCAGGAAGTCTCCCCCTGCTGCCTCCTCTTCCTCCAAATTAAGTACCCCATCTGGTTTGCCTTCTGGACCAGTAACATCAAATCGTTTGGTTACGTCATCAATACCACGTTGCGCCCAGTAGATGGCATGCGCATCAGGCAGTCGCCACTCTAATGGCCCCCAAAGATCGTCAACTCGTTTCATAATCTTAGGGTCCATATTAAATTCGGTCTTGAGTCGCTCAAGTCGATTCGTTTGTTGCTGGTTCTCGGGAGAAATTAAGTCTAGGTAACCATCTCTCCGTGTGCCGATGACGCCACCGCCTGGGATGTCGTCTTCGGTGTTACGAAGTTTGTCAGGACCAGGGTCGTGCATCATTTCAGCGCACCATGCTGCCTTATAAAATCGGTGAGCATCATCAAGATTATGGCCGACTTTGTGCTGAAAGTGCCATGCGAGTTCATGGTAGAGATGAGAGCTGTGTGGGTTGTGTTTAAGACCTTCGTCGCGGATCAACTCTATGCCGCGCCTGACCCAATGCCACCGGACATCCGGAGTCTCAATGCCATCAAATTTAACCGAGATGTTGTAGGACATGTTCCAAGCCGTAACACGCCATACATGGTCAGCTCGAGGTTGGAGCTTTGTGATCCAGTCCCCGAGTTGAGCCATCTCAAAAAATTTACCGTCTTCTTGCATCTGCATCGCTCGCACCCATAGTGCGTTTGCGATGAGCCCCCTAAACCCTCCAAGAACAACCGTAGTGAAAGCCAGTGTTGGTGGCATGTTGTCAATTTGTTCGGTATGAGTTAGCTGGTTTTCCCGACGGAAGGTGTTCATATTCCGCTGGTTTAGGAATGTACCAAGAAGACACACCAAAGCGATGAGTATGAGGACGGCCTTGTATGTTTTGCCCTGAAGTTTCATCTCTTTAATTCATTGAGGCCGTTGGGTTTGGTAGCGCTAATTCTTTACGATGGAACATGAATGCTCCAAAAGCTGATATAATTCCTGCCATTATGAGTATGATCCCAACGAAGGCAACAAGTAGTGAGTTCCAAGTAATGGTCTTTCCAGAGCTAAGATTTTCAATTGGTGAGTAGCCCCAAACCAAGTCGGTTACCCTAAGGATAACCTTGGACATATTAATGGCTAAATTGTCCACCATAGTGGATCTGTCTTTGCGGCCTGTTTCATGATTAACACCCGAGATTCCCTCCTCCTCTATTATCTGCTCCAGTGTTCCTGTGGATGCAGAGATTAGTAGTATACCAATTGACATGAACGCAGCGACTGGAAATGAGAGAAAACTTGATGCCATCAGACCGATTGCCGAGATGAGGCCAAGCCAAAAAAAGATTATCATAAGTCCTCTGGCAAGATTTAGACCAAAACCTCCATCATGATAAAGGATTGAGGGGCCGTCCTTTAGTTCAAACTTGATTGGTTTGTCATTTAAATTCAAAAATTCCACTACAACTTGGCCTGTTTTAGGGACCACGCCGCCTTTAATACTTAACTCCATCTCATGAAAAACACTTGATCCGATGGTCAGCTGTTTTGGCTCCCCATTTGTTGGCCACTCCTTGCCTGTTCCGTAGCCGACTCGCCAAGTACAGATGTGAGATTTTGGATCATACTCGTCTCCGGCACTGAAACGGTATCTCAAGTAGATTGGTCGTTTGTTGACCCTTTCGACCATGTCAGGATCAATCTGGAATTCCCAGCGCTTAGGTTGCCCTGGCAGGATAATTTCTTCTGATCTCCGGGCTACTCCAAGGGCCTGATTTTCCAGTTCCTCGATTTCCCGGATTAATTCCTCTTCCGGTTTGTTGGAATTTGAGGCCTTCTCAATACTTTGTATGTAGTCGCCCCCATAAAGCATCGCGAGAATATGCTCAGGGTTGGAGACACTCATTCTCAAATTCTGCTCCTCGGTCGTGAATTGAGTGTCTGTTTTACCTAATGCTAAAAGTTTACTGTATGCATAAGCTCTGCCTCGATTGAGAGTAAAGTCTGGTTCAGGTATGGTTACTGCACTGCGTGATACAAGTACTTCATTCCGCAACTTATCCTGTTCTCCTTCTTTCAACTCGGGTGCACTGGCCTCTATCAAAAAGTAAATAGCAAATCCTGTAGGGACAAGAAGTGAGGCGTTTAGGAGCATTATGCCAATCCACTTACCAAACCAGATTTGCCAGCGAGTAATAGGCTTAACTGCCACCATCTGCATGACGTTGTCCTCTATCTCGCGAGCGAGTGTTCCACAACCCATCCAGAGAGAGGCCAAACCAAGTAGGGCAGTAGTCGCACCGAGCGTGTAGGTTAAAACCAATTGCACCAAGCCCTTAGCTGTGCCGTCGCTCTTAACAATTAATGGCAACCCAAAAACTATTATTAGCAAGGTAATCGCCAGAACAAATACCAACCGATACCGTACAGCAGCTTTTAATGTTTGTTTGGCGATAGCCCACATAGCGCTCGGTTAATAACTCGGTTCAGTCGCCAAGCAATCCACTTAACTTGTTGTTGGCATTGTCGATGTTTTCTTCTTTTTTAGGAACAGATGTTTTTCCCACGGGGTCGTTTTCATCCCGCTGGGCCAAGCTGGCAAGTTTGTCTTCATCGACTGCTGGAGTAGTTGGTTTTGGCGCTTGGTCTTGGCTGGGTATGGGTTTTTCGCTTCGGGTGAGATGGTCTAGCACGCGATCGGCTTGGTTTTCACCCGCCTTGCCTCGAAGGTATTCTGCTACACGATGGCCAGAGGTGGCACCGGATGTTTCGGATTCTTTCTTGCGCGCTTGCTCGACGATATTAAGGAAAAGGTTTTCGAGATTCTGGGTTGGGTTGTCCACGTGCACCTCTTGTGACTGGGTGTCCTCACGGATTAGTTTCAAAACATGGTCCATCGTCTCGCGAGAGAGGGCGGGGGATGTGATGCGGGTGGCGTTCCGGTCGGAAAGCAGCTCCTTCATTGTGCCGATAGCCTGGACTCGGCCGCCATAAAGTATCATTGCTCGGTCGCAAACATCCTCCACGTCGGCTAGTAGGTGGCTGGATAGAATTACAGTCTTTCCTCGCTCGGCAAGCGTGAGAATTAAGTCCTTGATCTCGCGGCAACCTATCGGGTCAAGGCCTGAGGTAGGCTCGTCCAGGACTATGAGGTCGGGATCGTTGATCAACGCCTGGGCTAGGCCGATCCGGCGTTGCATGCCCTTTGAAAATTCACCGACATGCCGGCGGCGGGCATTCTCTAGTCCGACCATCTCGATAAGTTGCTCCGCTCGGACTCGGCGTTCCTTCGAGTCTATGTGAAAGAGGCTGCCAAAAAAATCAACAGTTTCTTCAGAGTTTAGGTAGCGGTAGAGGTAAGACTCCTCCGGGAGGTAGCCGATGCGAGACTTGGTTTGCACATGGCGTGGTGAGTGGCCAAAAACGCTGATGCGTCCACCTGAGGGGTACAATAGTCCAAGCAGCATCTTGACTGTGGTCGACTTACCTGAGCCGTTTGGGCCAAGCAGCCCGAACACCTCGCCGCGCTTAACGTCGAAATCGATGCCTTCGACAGCGCGAGCTTTTGGGCGACCCCAAAAGTCTTTAAAAACTTTGGTAAGGCCTTGTGCGGAAATGACCGTTTCAGTTGAATTCATTTTGGTTGATTCATCGCTTAGTCAAGCGGACAGCGCTTAAGCGCTTTGTGATGCAGGACTAGCTTGGGTTTCTGAAATTGGCTTATCAGCACCAGAATCAAAGGCTTCAAGTTCTTCGCCTACCCTTACAAGACGTGCGCTGTTAAACACTACTATCAGCGAACCAGCATTATGAAGCATCGCCGCTACGATTGGGTTAATCACTCCGTAGCTAGCACCGATCATACCTCCAATAATGAAAAGAACTCCGAAGAGAAAATTCTGGTTGATTACTGACCGTGTCTGGCGTGAAAGCCTAACGAGGAAAGGTAGCCGGCGAAGGTCGCTATTCATTAGAGCGATGGTGGCGCTCTGGATAGCCACTTCACTACCGGCCGCTCCCATGGCTACTCCCATATCACCCGCAGCTAGTGCAGGGGCGTCGTTGACGCCGTCACCTATCACCGCCACGCGGTAACCGCGACTCTTTAGGTCGGTGACGTAATCGACCTTGTTCTGTGGCAGACACTCGGCGACCACTTCGCCGCAGCCGATCTCGGCAGCCACACGGGCAGCTACGGGTTGTCGGTCACCGGAAACCATGGCTACACGCTGCACACCGGAGTCGAGTAGGTCGGTAAGCGCCTCCTTGGCCTCGGTGCGGGTGGCATCCTGCAGGCCTATCCAACCGATGCAGGCGCCGTCACGGGCAACGAACAAAAGGCTGTAGCCCTCGGTTTCTTTGAGATCCACCTTGGCTTCAAAATCATCGGCTACGCCATTATCGCGCAGCCACTGGGCACGGCCGATCACGACACTAGAACCGTCAAGCTTGGCTTGCACCCCCTTACCTGCGGTTTCTTTGAAATCTGCTGGGTCAGCAAGGTTCAGGCCGGCCTCCGCGGCGAGGTTGGCTAGAGCCTTGGCCGTGGGGTGGTTGCTGAATTTTTCTGCAGTGGCTGCAACCTTAAGCAGTTCGGCCGGTTTGATATCACCCTGAGGCGCGAGGCGACTTACCGCCAGTTCGCCAGTAGTCAATGTACCTGTTTTATCGAAAACAAAGGCATTAATTCGTGCTGCAATCTCAATGTCGCCAACGTTTTTGATAAGCACACCTAATCTAGCTGCTGAGGCCAAGGCTGCAACCATTGCGGTAGGGGAAGCCAAAATAAAGGCGCAAGGACAAGCAATTACAAGCACGGAAACAACCCGTTCGATATCATGCGTGAAAAACCAAACTATACCAGCGATTACGAGAACCAGTGGAGTGTAATATCCCATGTACTGGTCAATAATTCGCATGATCGGCAGCTTGGTCTGCTCGGCAGAAAGGATCAGGTCACGTACACGGCCGAAAGTCGTGTCTTCACCAGCGCTGGTTACCTCCACCTCAAGCACGCCGTTAAGGTTGATCGTGCCAGCGAAAACTTCATCGCCTGCTCCTTTGTCGACTGGAAGCGATTCGCCAGTAATGTTGGCTTGGTTGATCGAACCCTGACCGCTTACTATTTTTCCATCAGCTGCTACATTATCGCCTGGGCGAATTCTTATTTTATCTCCAACCTTAAGTTCAGACGCTGCCACCTCCTCCTCTTCATTACCAATAATCCTCCTCGCCTTGGTGGGGGTGAGCTTTACCAAGGAGGCAATCGAGGCACGGGCGCCGGCTGCGGTGCGACTTTCGATCAGCTCACCCAAGAGCATAAAAAAGGCAACGACACCAGCGGTCTGGTATCCGCCAAGCTGTGATTCACCAGATGCCATGGCAGCTAGGAAAGCGATGGCAACGAGCTCGTTAATGGTCAGCATGCCACGCATTATGTCCTTAACGGCAAGGCGAAGAATTGGGTAGCCGAGAATCATTGCCCCTACAAACGCGCTAATACCCGCAACTTGATTATCTGCGCCTGCGAACCACTCCATGAAAAATGAGTTGGCTATGAATACCAAGCCCGCAACCATATTTGTGATGGAAGTATTTGTGTGTTCATGGTCATGACCAGAATCACATTTGTGATCATGATCATGATGTTGTTCTTTGATTTCTTTACGGCTTAAAAGAGATGAAACTTGCATTTTAAAATTGGAGTTATAGCACTAGTGTTAACGATCTTGAAGGCTGAATCATGGTGCTTCACCTTCATTAAGTTTTTTCTTGGCCGGTGTGCGATTAAGCCAGATGCGAGGTTGACGGCCGGATAGATAAAAAACATCAACGGCATTTGTTAGAACACGCTGCATCGTCTCGGTGACCAACCGGTGTCGAAACAACTCTGGGTTGCTTTCGTAGAAAGGTCGCTGATTGTTAAATGATTTAGCTTCGGCTTCTACTGAGGTTAGTAACCGGTTGGACTCTGTCTTACCATTACTTTCGATAACTTTGGCCTGCCCCTCTGCGATGGCAATCGAACTTTTAGCCTCACCCTCAGCATCCCTGATCCTTTTAACCTTAGCTGCATCTGCTGCACTGAAGGCGTCGTATGCTGGTTTGACGCCTACTGGCACAACAGCTTCTATAGTAACAGTGCTCAATGTTATATCTAACTCATTCGCTTTAATCACTTCCCTTACTTTATAACTTATAGCCTCTTTAATTTTGTCTGGGATAGTTATTGCATCCAGAGCGCTGTGGCTGGCAGCAGCATGATAAACAGCGTTATCCAGGGCTGAGCGAATAAATTCTGACACACCTTTAAACTTGAACTCGTAATCATCGATGGCTGTCTCAGGTAAGCTATAAGTCATTGAGGCCTTGATGTGGATTGTGTTTCCATCACCGGTAAGAGCGTATCCGTCGTAGTCAGGAGTAAAAGAAAAGCTGTCCTGAGGTTCATCACCTTCAGCTGTAACCCATCCCACATTCGACTCAATTGTCCGTTGTTCTTCCACCTCAATCTTCACGATTTCATCTATTGGATAAGGCCATGCAAAATGAAGCCCCGGCTTTAGTGGGGGGTCTTGGTATACGCCGAAACGAAGTAAAAGCGCCTGTTCGTTTTCGTTTACCTTGGTAATCCCGGAGCAAATGAAAGCTACGCCCAGTATAACCATGAAAATGCGGACAATCTTAAAACTACTTTGCAGTGCCTCGGCTAACGCACGGGACCGGGCATCATCCGCAACCTTATTATTTTTTTGGCCCTGAGGCTCCTCTTTGGGAGTTTTACTGACCTGCGGTTGTTTTTCCTCGTCGCTCATGTGCTTAATTATTTTTGTTTTGTTGCGGCTGCGTTAACAGATTGAAAGGTGGTGTATTTGGATCAAGAATGAGTGTTGAATTTTCCTTGAGGGAACCTTCCATTGCATTGAGGTTAAATAAGAAATTTGCCAGTTCGGGGTTTTTCTCAAACTCCTTGAAGAACTTTGCCGAAGCGGCCTCAGCTTCGCCTCGCAATACTTTGGCTTGTGCCTCAGCCCTAGCAAGAATTTCATTGGCTTTTAAATCTGCATCAGCCCTAAGCATCTTGGCTTCGCGTTCGCCTGCCGCTTCAGTTTCCTTAATGCGAGCCTGACGTTCCGATTTCATTCGCTCAAAAACTTGGCTGGTAACAGAAGCTGGAAGGCCCAGTCGTTTGATTCCTACCATCTTTATTTCAATTCCAAAATTTGCTGTATCTAAACTAGCATTTTTTTTCATTTCCTCCTCGATTTCATCAAGCTTAAGTAGATCAGTATTGGTATTTACTATTTGATCGAAGGTATAATTACTAATGACCGAGTTCTGCGAACTGCGAACCACTTCTTTGAGCTTTTCATCAGCACTATTCAAATCTCCGCTAAAACTTTTGAAGAACTTTAAGGCATTATTTATTCTCCAAGTTGCAAATACCTTTATGAGTATTGGTTTTCCTTCAGTTGTGGCGGTTTGTTCAAACGTCCATTCAGAGCTTTGAATGCGTTTGTCAAATTTATAAACTTCATTTACAGGCCATGGCCATCGAAAGTGAAAGCCGGATTCGATGTCAGCTTTACCTTCATTATCAACTACCGCCTTGCCAAATGTAGTCCGAATTGCGACTTCGGTGTGGCGAACCTGAAAGGTTAGAAGCATAAAGCCAAAAATGATCACTAAGATCACGCCGATTGTAAGTGTAATATGATTTTTTTTCATTTTTTACAATTAATTAAAGTGCTATTCTTGAGAGTCCACTGTGACATCCAAAAGGTCTGATCTTAACTGGTCTTGGAGTTCAAGATTAATGACGTCCCTATTTGCTGGATCAGATAAAATATATTTGCGGGAGCCTTTTGTAGCAGCCTGAAAGGTTTCAAGTTTCATGCGTGTCTTATAAACTGAACGAGCACCTTCAAATGCTTTAACTTGATTGGCAAAGCGCTTGGCTTCTGCTTGGGCAATGGCAACTTTGTTGGTACTTTCAATTTTGGCTTTTGCTAAAAGTTCAGCGGCGGAAGCCTGTGCTTGAGGAACCTTGCCAGCGCTATAATAAAGGGCCCCTAATCTATTGGTTTCTGCGTTCAATTGGGCCACGATTACTTTTTCATAGTTTTCTGCAACCCCTCCCGATTGTTTTGATTGTTCATTCTGGCCAACCGGTGGATGAATGTGTTGAAGGCCTACAAAAAGAATCTCAGCGCCTAGATTGTGAGCCATTACCTGTGACTGGATTTCTTCCTTCAAGGCATTTTGGGCGTCGGTGTATCCAGGGCCCATTAGGTTGTCAATGTCTGCACCAATTAAGAACTGGGTTACCTCTCTCATGGCGAGACTCTGCATTAGTTTTCCAGGATTGTCCGTTTGTTCGATCCAGTTTGTTAGATTGTTGATCCTGTATTGAATAGGTATGCTAACAGTAAGCAGGTTTACGGATGGTGTTTCAGAGGAAGTGCCAGCAATTTTAACATCACTGGCAACAATCATGTTCATATTCTTATCAGGAGTTTCAGCAGAACCGTGGTTGTGATGTTGTGTCCATAGCAGAACTCTTGTTGGCTTTTTTTCTTCCTCGTCTCTTTGGTAGTTATCGTCGACTACGCCAAGTGTAAATGAATGCACTTCATCGGTTTTAAAACGGTAAATCTTGTCGACTGGCCATGGTAGTTTTAGGTGAAAACCAGGATCAAGGACATCTTCCAGATCGCCAAATCTCTCCAGAGTAGCCTTTTCGTTCGCATTGATAACTACGAAGCTGCTACTGAAGAAAAGCACTATGAATTGAATAGAAATGATCAAAGCCAACTTTTGTTCAACGTAACGATAAAACCATGTCTCCGAAACTTTGAAACCAAATTGGTAATCAAGCGCTTGTGTAGCTGTGGATATCAGACTCCCCGGCTGCCCAAGAAGACCGATTAGACGGCTGTCATAGAGTAATCTAGCCTTCTTTCCATCAATGCGAGGGCGATAAATCTCAAGTATCAAGGTTACAAGGTTTTCTACTGCGGAAATCGTGATGATCATGAAAACTCCCCAAGTGACTGCTCTATCCCACCCAGGATAACCGAAATAGGTTGCAGTTTGCGAAATCACGACTGAAGTGCTGACCACAGAGCCAAGTAACATGTAGCTTGCCCCGGGGCGGAGTAATTCCTGATCATTCATTCGAGCAAGACCTGCAGAATACTTACCCATAAGAAAAAGTGTTATTATGAAAAGCCCATTAAACATTATAGTTAGGGCTGATACTACGGCCAAAGGTGTGGTTGCTGTATCGCTGAGCAGGTTATATATCCAAATTAGACCTACAGACTGAAAGATCAGAATGAGAAACGAAAATGCAGGTACTACCCACTTTTCAAATTGCCTTCTTGCGTTACGAGCGGGGTAGGCATCTTCGGCAGCTCCGGCAAAGAGTGATTCGTTGCCGCGAGTTTGATCCAGAGCCTGCATCTCAAGTTCTTCATCTTGCTCTCGGCTAATGAGATGTCCTTGAACAAAGCTAAAAATCGAAATTAGGGTCCCAATACCGAGCAGAACGACACTGGCCATAGCCACGCTGGATTGAGTGTCGTTTGCCAGATACAGGGCTCCTAGCGTAATAACCAAAAGCACAATGCCGTTGATTAGTCCCATTTTTTTCGAATTCTGTTTTTCCATTAGTTTAACTCTCTATCTTCAAACAACCAGAGGGCAGCCGTTAAGGTTACCCCTACATAACCGACAAGATACCCAAAAGACTGACCTATGTATTTCAAAGGTATGGAGTCCTCGGTGGATAATACATCAGCTAACCAAAAGTTTTGCCAGTTGGGTATGACGGTATAAAAAAAGGACGCCCACCATGTTCCATCTTGCGATCTTTCCAAGAACAGCCAGTCGGACATTAAGCCGAGAAATAGTACGCCGGAACAAACTGTCAAAGTGGGCAGTAACTCCAGACGGGTGGAGCAGGCTAGTGCTAGTGCAGTCAGGATCAGAACAGCAAACAGAAGCAGCACCGTTGCTGGGATCAGCCTCCAATCCACCTCGCGCGGGGTTGCGCTTGCGCCGGTCGTCTCCGCCTCGGTCGCCATCAGAATTGCAAACATTGCGGTGGTCAGAACCACCAGCGAGATCACCGTGGTGATCACGAAGCGCACCTGCAAAAAATAATTGAGAAAACCGCTCAGCACATAGGCCGCCAGCAGCCCACCGAGACAAAATATACCGAAAGAAACCGTGTCCGCAGAGCC
>Ga0115011_10000661_pt1 | contig 27112 bp, 17 predicted proteins | sample TroAtlMetagenome_2_FD_88705 | JGI IMG/M metagenome (GOLD analysis project Ga0115011, IMG submission 88705) | Marine eukaryotic phytoplankton communities from Atlantic Ocean - Tropical Atlantic ANT8 Metagenome | ecosystem: Environmental > Aquatic > Marine > Oceanic | place: Tropical Atlantic...
AGGTGCTTCTTCAGCAGGTGCTTCTTCGGCAGGTGCTTCTTCAGCAGGTGCTTCTTCAGCAGGTGCTTCTTCAGCAGGTGCTTCTTCAGCAGGTGCTTCTTCAGCAGGTGCTTCTTCACCTGGATCAGCCATGTCGCCAGCGTCCCCAGCCATGTTCTCAGGACTAGCATATTGGCCTTCTGTGCCGCTGTTAGCAGCTTCTTCTTCACCGCAACCGATAACACCAAGAGTAGCAATTGCCAGAAGGGCAGCTAAGAATTTAAAAATTTGCATTTGATTTTCCTCTATGAACCTAAAAGAGATTTTTACTGAAAGGGGTTGAATCTAGTAATATAGATTCGAGCCGCCTTGGAATTATTCCCAAAAACTTGTTATCAGATAAATATAAACAACTACGGGCGGTAATTGGAAGAAATATTTCACAATTCTTGAATCTGTAGCGTCGTGTGTGAATCTGTACGGATTAGCCCAAGTATTGCCCCTTCCAAAGGCAGAAATAAAAAAGCAGTGACAGATTCTGCTCTGTCACTGCTTTATAAGCATTAAGTTGTAAACCCATTATTGGATTTTTGCTTCTCCGCTACCGTTATCATCAAGAGTGATCGTCAGAGTAGCAGGTGCGCCAGCAGCGCCATCAACTCCAGCAACAGTAATCTGGTTGTTCCAGTCATCCAGCTTTTCATAGCTACTGAACGCTACATTGATAAGACTAGCGGGGCCTGCATTTTCGCTGTCTTCACTCATAGCGCTAACCTGATCCATGTAAGCAGCTGATGGGTCACCTTCGTTTGTATCAATCATTCCGTCCATGGAACTTGTTTCGTCAACTTCAAGCTTTGAAACTCGAACCGTGTAGCTACCGGCGAGTGCACCTTCAGAAGTTGCACCGTCAGTGAAAACTGTGGTAATAACGAAGTTACCACTAGCATCAGAAATACCACTGGCACTACGAGAACCTGCTGAACCAGCGTCTGGAGTCAGAGTCACAGTTGCACCTTCTAATGGCTCACCGTCATAAGTGACAGTGCCAGTAACGGGGGTTGTTGGTAGGTTGGATGCGCCACAACCTGCAATTGTGATCATCACGCCAACGCAAAGGAGCGCTAAAAGCTTTTTGTGCATTGTCTTCTCTCTTTATCTAAAAGGACAATAAATGATTGGGATAGGCAACTTTTAATTGCTTAGTACTTGTATGTAGATAGATGTGTTTGGGTATTAAAATATTCCCAAATAACACATCCAAACTTAATTATGAATATAGCAACCAAAAACAGGCTGTAAAAGGACGAAGTGTCAATAATTGGCGGGGTAGAGGAGTTCAAGCACCCATATTTTGCATAATCGATAGAGATTAAAGCAGGAATCCGTATTTGAAGTTGCTTGTTTGGTTTGATTAGAATGAGATTGATGAAGTAAAGGGTTAATTTAGTGATGTATCATCCAAAAACTAGTCGACGTGTTGCGATTCAGGCAGGTTCAGTAGGTTTGCTCGGTCTGGGCATGAATCACTTAGACCCATTATCTGCGATGGCGGAAGCCCAGATCACTGCTGCAACGGCTAAGAATGTGATTTATATTTTTTTGTCGGGTGGACTCGCTCAACATGAAAGCTTTGATCCTAAGCCAGATGCTCCGGAGGATGTTCGAGGTGAATTTAAGCCGATCCAAACACAGACTCCCGGAGTTTTAGTATCTGAACATTTACCCATGTTGGCGCAGCGAAGCAATAAATGGGCTTTGCTGCGATCACTTACTCACCCCTATAACGAACATTCCGAAGGTCATCATGTGATGTTGACCGGTCGCAGTGATTTACCTCGCGGATTTAGTGGTTCGCGCCCTAACCCTACGGATCACCCGTGTATCGCCTCGATGGTGAGCAAAGTATTACCAAGGCGGAATAATTTGCCACCCGCAGCTGTTCTTCCCGAAAAACTAGTGCATGTCACCGGTCGTACGATTCCTGGGCAGTTTGCGGGTGCCATGGGGCCTGAAAATGACCCCTGGTTTATCGAAGCCAGTCGATTCCGTACGTCGGAGTACATTCACGGAGCATTTCCTGAATATGGCTTCCATCGTTGGGAAGGCCCCAGGAACCCGGAGAAATATAAATTCGAAGCTCCGCGTCTCGAATTACAACATGGAATGTTGAAAGATCGATTCCAATCCAGATTGAATCTTCTTTCTGGTCTGGATGAGCAACGCCGGGCGTTAGATAGGGCGGGAAGAGTGGAAAACTTTGGGCGATTTCGCAGTGAGGCGGCTCAGTTACTTACCGGTGAAGGAGTTCATAAAGCACTTGATGTTCACGAGTCAGATCATGTGCTGCAGGAGAAGTATGGAAAGAATACCTTTGGCTGGTCTTTGTTGATGGCTCGGCAATTAGTGGAAGCCGGTGTTCGCATGGTACAGGTCAACCTTGGTAATGACGAATCATGGGATACCCATGAGAATGCATTTCACAATCTGAAGGAATACTTGCTGCCGCCGACTGACCGAGCCGTGTCTGCTTTGCTGGATGACCTGGAAGATCGCGGCATGCTCGATGAAACTTTGATCGTCATGGCCGGCGAGTTTGGTCGTACTCCGCGCATCTTCACCTTTAATGGCGCGAAGAGTGGTAAGCCGGGACGTGATCACTGGGGCGCGGTTCAAAGTGTTTTCTTTGCCGGCGGCGGAATAAAAGGGGGCAATGTCGTGGGTGCTTCTGATCGTCAGGGTGGATATCCAGCAGCGGATCCTTATACGCCAGAGGATATGGCAGCTACAATTTATTCGGCTCTGGGCTTACCTGAAACGGTCGCTTGGTATGATCAATTGAATCGACCGCATCAGGTGTATCATGGAAGCCCGATCCGTGAGTTGCTTTAAGTTCGCTGACTTTCAACCGTCTTAGTTTGTACCTAATTAGCGTGCTACAATAATGGCTTTCGCAGGAGCTTTTACTTGGGGGGACAGCGGAAGTGGTTTATTGAAGCCGCCAGGTTGCTTTGGGTAAACCGTCACAAGTCTATTTCTGCCACAGAAAAAGAAGCGACTCGCGAAGCCTATGATCAGGCATTTGCGAGTTACGAAAGAATCTTCGCCGAAACTAAAGTACGATAAGGCTCATCGGTTTACGGGAAAAGATTACTCTTACTAATTCTCACTTTGTTTTAACTACCTGAACATTAGGAATGTGAAATGCGTTCGCGTCAAACACTGTTTTCACTACTAGCTCTTATGGTTGCTTTGTCAAATTCAGGGGAGGCTCAAACTGTTGGTTACTATCGTTATCCTGCCATCCACAGTGATACGGTTGTTTTTACAGCAGAGGGAGATTTGTGGAAGATCCGTCTTGGGAATTCGCAGGCAACACGTCTTACCACTCACCTGGAGCAGGAATTGCACGCGGCGATTTCTCCGGATGGTAAGTCGGTAGCATTTTCCGCGTCATACGAAGGGCCAACGGAAGTTTATGTGATTTCGATCGAAGGGGGACAGCCGCAACGATTGACTTTTGATGGTGAATCAGCACGTGTTGTAGGCTGGACTCCTGATGGGCGCGTTTGTTATGCAACTCGCCATTACTCGACGCTTCCCAATACGCAGTTAGTACTCGTTCATCCTCAAACAAAGCAGATCGAACGAATTGAATTGGATCAGGCTTCTCAGGCGGAGTGGTTGCAGAAGCAAATGGGACTGGTCTTTACCAGACTTTCCAAACAAGGTTCCAGTACAAAACGATATCACGGGGGATCTGTGGAAAACTTATGGAAGTATGTGCCTGGGCAAGATGAAGCGGTCGCTTTAACCGGAGATTATACGGGAACCAGTCGTTCGCCGATGTTGCATGACGATCGGATTTATTTCAATACAGACCGCGATGGCACCCTGAATATCTGGTCGATGGATCTGGAAGGGAAGGATCTAAAACAACATACGAACCATGAAGGATTTGATTGTTTACGTCCGGATCTACATGAGGGCCGAATCGTTTATCAGTTGGGTGCCGATTTAAGGATACTTGATTTAACCACCGATCAGTCAGGCATTTTACCGATTACTCTTTCTTCAGACTTTGAGCAGCGAAGAGAATTCTGGGTTGAGTCCCCGGAAGATTATCTTGATTCCTATTCGTTGAGTAACGATGGTGAGAAACTGGCACTGGCCTTGCATGGGAATGTATTTGTAGTGCCTGTCAATCGCGGCAGGACAGTCCATTTGACGCTTAATTCCTCAGCGCGTTACAGGTCGCTCTTGTTTCAATCGGAGTCGGATAAAGTATTAGCTTTGGCAGATGAGTCGGGGGAGTATGAAGTTTGGTCATTACCATCGAACGGACTCGCAGTCGGAGCACAAGTAACTAAAAATGGTAAGATTTTTCGTTTTCAACCGGTGGCTTCTCCAGACGGTAAATGGCTCGCCTTTACGGATAAAAATCATCATTTGTGGATAACGGATTTAGAGTCAGGAAAGCAGGAACGGATTGGCATTTCAGATTATGGCAATTTCTATGATCTGGCATGGTCTCCGGACAGTCGGTGGCTAGCCTATGCAAAATCCGCTGAGAACTGGACAGATCAAATCTGGTTGTGGTCAGTGCAGAAGAAAGAAGCTGTCGCTGTCACAACAGACAGAGCAGATAGTTATGATCCGGCCTGGAGTCCTGAAGGTAAGTTCCTCTACTTCTTGTCAGACCGTCACCTGAATTCATCGGTTGCGAGTCCCTGGGGTCCACGACAACCGGAACCGTACTTTGATAAGACAACTTTAATTTATGAGTTGGCACTTCAGGACGATGTTGTGTCACCATTTCGTGAACTTACAGAATTGGACACGGAACAGGACACGGAACAGGACACGGAACAGAAAGAGCCAGATGAACCCGCTTTCGAGATTGAAATAGACTTCGAGAACATCACGCGACGAATTCGAAAACTGCCTGTTGTTGCTGGCAATTACAGCGAATTAAGTGTGACAGAGAATCATTTGTATTGGGTGAGTACGTTCCAGGGAACGTCACCTTCGAAGTCACTCAAATCGAGGGGGCGTAAATTTGAAGCCGATGTCCTGACTGTCGCAAGTTCTATCGATTCATACGAATTGTCAACCAACGCTAAACATGTCGCTTTACGGAAGTCGGGAAGTTTCTATGTGTTTGCTGCGAATGGTAAGTCCGGAGGTGGAAGCGATGACCTGGTTTCTTTAAGAGATGTTAAGTTTTCTGTTGATCCGGTCAAGCGTTGGCGACAGATGTTAATGGATGCATGGAGATTGGAGCGAGACTATTTTTATGATCCCAATCTGCACGGTGTGAAATGGAAAGATGTTCTAGATTTACATCTAGCATTAGTCGGTCGTATTACCGACCGTGCGGAGTTAAACGACTTGCTAGAGCAAATGGTGGGGGAACTTGAGGCTCTACATATTTATGTGCGTGGAGGCCAGCAGCGAATGGACGGGGACAATGTAGGGATTGGTTCGCTTGGTGCTGTGCTGCGTCATGACCGGAATCGGAAAGGATATGTTGTAGAACATATTTATATTTCAGATCCGGATTATCCCCAACAACTTTCTCCGTTGGCTCACCCCGATGTTCAGGTGGCTGAGCAGTCCGTGATTCTCACAGTCAACGGCATTGATGTCAATTCAGTTAGTCATATTAACGTTCTGCTGCGAGAGCAGGTTGGTCGACAGGTGTTACTCGAAGTAGCCGGGCCTAATGCTGACGATGAAGTGCGACGAGTTATTGTGCGACCGATTTCAATGTCCCGTGAAGCTGACTTGAGATATGACCAATGGGAATTCTCTCGACGTCTGGCAGTAGAAAAGGCGAGCCGGAAGCAAATAGGCTATGTGCATTTACGGGCGATGGGTAAAGACAATATTGCCGAATGGACGCGAGAATTTTATCCCGTCTATAACCGTCCGGCTCTGATTGTCGATGTCAGACATAATCGAGGAGGTAATATCGATAGTTGGATCCTTGAAAAGCTTGGTCGGCAGGCCTGGTTTTATTGGCAACCCCGAGTAGGAAAGCCTTATTGGAATATGCAATACGCTTTTCGAGGACATATGGTTGTACTGTGTAACGAACGTACTGCTTCTGATGGCGAGGCATTTGCTGAGGGTTTCCGGCGGTTAGGCTATGGAGTTGTCATTGGGACCAGAACATGGGGTGGTGAAATTTGGCTAAGCATTAATAACCGTCTGGTTGACAAAGGTTACGCATCGGCTGCTCAATCGGGTGTATTTGGGCCGGAGGGGAAATGGTTGATCGAAGGGCATGGGGTCGATCCGGATATTGTGGTGGATAATCTGCCCCATGCCACATTTAACGGGCAGGATGCTCAGTTGGATACAGCGATCAAGTACTTGCAACAGAAGCTGAAAGACGAGCCAATTGAAATTCCGATGGCTCCGCCCTATCCTGTGCGTCCCGGCACAAAGAAAACGCCGAATCGCTAAATAGAATCTGCAGCCGGTTTCCAGTCTTCGAGGTGGAGCTCCACATTGCGTTGGCCGCGGAATTCGTTGATGACCGGTTTGAAGACGACATCGATTGGTCCTTCTACCTGATCTAATTCCTCAGCCCAATCACCTTGCCCAAAGGCTACAGCGCGTAATGTTTTTCCATATTGAGATACTTTCACACTTAGGTGGCGTTCCCCGCCTCCCATTCGCTTGGCTGAGCCGGTGACCACATCGACATTGCTGGCACACAGGAGGGGAGCCGGGTTCGCTTCGCCGAACGGACCGAGCTGTTGCATTTGATAGATAGTTTGAGGGGTGAGTTGGCTCAGCAAAGCTTCGGCGTCAATCACCACTTCCACCATTCGATCTTCTTCACTAATACTTTCCTGAAAGTATTCACAAAAGGCTGAACGAAATGCGTCGACTTGATTTTCGTCAATTGTGAGCCCCGCCGCTGCCGCATGCCCCCCGTGTTTAATCAGGTGTTCGGTGCAGTGTTTCAGAGTTTCGTGAAGATTGCCGATCCCGCCATTACGAGCTGAACCAATCCCGGGTTTGACTCCCATCTGATCCAGAGCAATCAGGATGACAGGGCGGCCATATTTTTCTGCAAGCCTGCCACTGACAACCCCTATCACGCCGGCATTCCAGCCGTGGCCTGCTAAAACAAAGGCCGGGTCATTTTCGGCGTCGTACTTCTCTTTGATTTGCTTAACAGCCGCAAGGTTGATGCTACGCTCAATTTTTTTTCGGTCTTCATTTAGATTGTCCAAATAGTCGGCCAGTTCCTGAGCTCGTTGTTTATCGTCGGTAACAAGTAATTCCACACCCAGGGGAGCTTGTCCTAAACGACCGGCGGCATTGAGTCGGGGACCGATATTAAATCCGATGTCCTGAGCATCAAATTGTTTTTTGCTGGCGAGACCAGTCAGTTTCATTAACGCCGCTAAGCCTAGCGGAGGTCGGTTTTTGAGGCTTCGCAACCCATGAGTGACAAGGATACGGTTTTCGTCTTGCAGAGGGACGACGTCTGCCACTGTGCCAATGGCCGCTATGCCCACCGCCATCATTAGGAAGTCGCGGTGAGCAGGCTTGACGCGTGTTGCTTCACTGTCGAGCTTGCACAAGGCCCAGGCTAATTTGAGAGCCACGGCTGCTCCGCATAGACCTCCAAAAGGATACTCCGTCCCTGGTAGTCTTGGATGTACAATCGCATCCGCGTCCGGTAGGCAGTCGGCAAATTCATGATGGTCGGTCACAATGACCTGCATGCCAAGTTCTTTTGCAACGGCGATCTCATCCGCGTTCGCGATTCCGCAATCTACGGAGATGATGAATTCGAATCCCTGATCATGATGACGTCTGATTTGGTTGGCACTCAGGCCGTATCCATCGGACATTCGATTGGGCGCAAAATATGCTACGTTCGCATGCAGTAGGTTCAGACAACGGTAGAGGATAGCCGAAGCAGTCATCCCATCCGCATCGTAGTCACCATAAATAAGAATTTTCTTCTCGTCTTGAACTGCCTGATAGATCAATGCAGACGCTTCTGGGATTCCAGGCAGGTTTTCAGGGTCGCGTAGACCTGAGAGCTTGGTATCTATAAACGAAGAGATTTCATCCGCACGATCGATACCTCGATTCAACAAGAGCATGGCAACCACCGTGGGGATTTTAGCCTCAGCTTCCAGTTGTTCCACCTGATCAGGATCAAAGGGGAGTATTCGCCAGCGTTTTTGCATTATTCAAACCATCCGTGCTTTGAATGAGCGATCTTTACGATCGCGTGCTACCAATAGAAAAGGTTCACGACTAGTTTACCTAGTCATGAACCTGTTCGCATCTTTTTTTGCCGATTCAATACAAGATATCATCGACTAAAGCGTTTCACCGAAGGATCACATACCACCAATGCCCTTCTAATGCGGACGACCTATTTTTTCTTTTCTAAGTGTACAGTGTGACGCCGCAAACGAGGACTGTACTTCTTAAGCGACAGTTTTTCGCCGCCGGGTTTACGTTTCATCGCGTAGTTATAATCACCCGTTTCTTCACAAACGAGGAAGATAGTTTCAGCTTTCTTTTTACTTCGACCTGCCATGGGATCACCTTATGTAATTCGGGTGCCGTGAATAATATTTCAAACCAACCAATTTAGGGTTATTTGTCGGTTAAAGAAACCATTTTAGCCGTGCTTGCTGGGCTTTGACAACGGGCAATCTTTCGGTTTTTAGAGGACTTTGCCAGATGGGACACACAACTGTCGAATTGGTCGGTCATGGAGGGTCGTTCGTGCTATTGGATCTCGATAGGGTATGGAATTACACCCTGAAGCAGAAAAACATGATTTTCTAGCCTACAACCGAGCCTTAGATACAAAATCTAATGCTTGATTTTTGCTGATTTTCCGATATTTTTAAAAGAAGAGAAGAACTGCTATTTAGCTATGAGCAGATTTGTAAATGAGCAAGTGCGGTTTTAGCTTGTTCACAAAGGATAGAGAATATGTCAGAAGCAAACGATCCGAATCAAGTCCCTACCGGAGACGAGTCTCCTCAGACTCCACCACCGTTACCTTCGGTAGAACCAGCATCCGTGGTTCCTGAAGCACAACCTGTGGCGTCTGCTCCTGAAGCACAACCTGCAGAAGACCCTGCTGCAGAAAAGGAAACTGCACGTGGAAGTAACTTCTTGTTATTTCAGGCTGTTCCAAGTTGGATGTTTAGTCTTGCAGTTCACACGGTCATTCTGGTCATTCTTGGATTAATGGTACTTGTCTCTCCGGTTGAAGAGATGCCGTCGCTGACTTCGGTGATGACAAAAAACGATTTGATTGAAGAGATCGTAGACGACCTGACCGAACCAATTGATGAGCCTGTGGAGATTACTCCTACAGAAACACTTGATGTGGAAACGGAAGTTAACCCAATCGAGGATGTGTCGGAAGTCGAAGAAATCGAAATTGCAGATGATGTGGAAGCACCAGTTGCGGCTGTTGAATTTGAAAACATTGCTAATCAGGTCGCCCCACAGACAGACCTGCTGTCATCAACCGAGTCAGTAGTTGGTTCAGGACTTTCGGGAAGAGGAGCAGAATCGCGAGCTGCTATGGTACGCGATTACGGTGGAACTAAGGAAAGTGAAGTAGCGGTGGCTATGGCACTCAAATGGATTGCCAATCATCAGAATCCGGATGGAGGTTGGAGCTTTGACCACACCGCTGCTGGTCGTCGTAATTGTACTTGCGGAGATATGGGAACTGCGAAAACCTCCTTCAATGGGGCTACTGCGATGGCATTGCTCCCATTCCTGGGAGCTGGTAACACCCATAAGAAAGGTGAGTATAAAAAACAGGTAGAGGCTGGTTTGTACTATCTTACCCGTAGCATGAAAGTGAATGGTGCCACCGGTGATTTGACAGACGCTGGCGGTCGTATGTATTCACACGGTCTATGTGCGATCACACTCACCGAAGCATTTGCTATGACGAAGGATCGCCAATTAATGGCACCGGCTCAGATGTCCCTTAACTTTATTACCTATGCTCAGGACCCTGTTGGTGGTGGCTGGCGTTATAAGCCACGTCAGGCAGGTGATACGTCAGTCGTTGGTTGGCAGTTGATGGCCCTGAAAAGTGGTCATATGGCCTATTTGAACGTTCCTAAAAACACGGTTGCCGGATGCTATAAATTCTTGGATAGTGTTCAAGCAAACAGTGGTTCAACCTATGGATATACATCTCCTGGTGGCGGGCATGCCACAACGGCTGTTGGTTTGCTGTGCCGGATGTACTTAGGCTGGAAGAAAGATGAGCCCGCTTTAATTCGAGGTGTTGAGACGATCTCCAAATGGGCTCCGAGTAAGAGTGATATGTATTACAACTATTATGCAACGCAAGTTATGCGTCACCATGGCGGCCCATTATGGGATAAATGGAACAAGACCATGCGTGATCACTTGGTGGCGACTCAGCAAACTGGAAAAGGGCAATGTGATAATACTGGTAGCTGGCACATGGGGGCAGGCCATGGCGCTCGAGTCGGTGGTCGTCTTTACAATACGGCTCTGGCGACGATGATTCTGGAAGTCTACTACCGCCACATGCCAATCTACGCTCAGCAGGCTGCGGAAGACGACTTCCCGCTGTAACGGTTGAGCTTACGCTAGTAGAGATGCTTTTCATAAGGACCAGCCTTAATGCGCATCATTCCTGTATTGGATGTGTTAAATGGCGAAGTCGTTCGTGGTATTGCTGGCCAGCGAGACAGTTATCAGTCGGTAAAAAGTATTCTTACATCAAACTCAGATGTAGGTTCGATTTGTGAAGCGTTCGACAAGCAATTTGGGATTACAGAATATTACATTGCTGATCTAGACGGCATTGAACGAGATGCTCCAAATATCGATGTGCTGCTCAACCTCCAAGATCTTCACTATCGCCTATGGCTGGATGCCGGATTCGCATCGGTGAAAAAGTTAAAATCAATGCAAGCTAGTCTCTCGTTGGACTTTCTTGATCGCATCATTGTTGGATTGGAGTGTTGTCCGGACATATCGAGTTTAGAGGCTCTTCTAAAAGTCGTCGGGGCTGAGCGATTGGTGTTCAGTCTGGATCTGAAAAATGGTGTGCCGTTTTTACCATCTGATGCAAGTCCAAGGTGGAGTCAGGCCACTTCGACTCAAATTGCACAGCAGGCTGTTGATTTGGGTGTCAAAACGATCATCGTTTTAGACCTTGCCGCAGTTGGGTTAGGACAGGGTACGCCAACGCTGGATCTTTGCAGACACCTCAAGCATGAGTATCCGGAATTGGAGTTGATTACAGGGGGGGGTGTGAATTCGGTGGATGATCTTGCCAGCCTCGAGTCGTATTGTGACGGTGTACTAGTCGCCTCCGCTTTACACGATGGGCGGCTGACCAAAGAAGATCTGCAACTTTACGCTTAAAATATTCGGTAGCAACTAGCACCACTCCGGAGTTTCCTTCTCGAGAAAAGCATTGATCCCTAAATTTGCGTGGGAAGTAGTGCGAGCTGCTGCAGTCATCGCACCACTGACTTGAAGTTGAGTTTCGAGTTGATCTGCTACAGATTCATTGAGCAAACGCTTGGTCATTTGAATTGACTGTGATGAGGCCGACTCGATCTCAACAGCTAATTGGTGAGCACGTGCCCAAACGAAGTCTTCTTCCACCACATCATGTATCAGCCCGATTTGAGAGCCGATTTCCGCAGAAATAGGTTGCCCCGTAATCGAGTATCTTGCCGCAATCGCAGCACCGACTCGGAAATTCAGCATCGTGGCCGCACTTCCAGCAGCAAGTCCCAGCTTCACTTCGGACAGTTGAAGCGTTGCCTGTTTAGCCGCGATCACAAAATCACATCCCAGAGCTAAGGCGGCAGCGGAGCCGATAGCTGGGCCATTCAAAGCCGCAATGATGGGTTTGGGAAAACGTAACATTGCCAGAAGTAATTCGTTCAACAACTCAATATCCTGATGTGACGCCTGAGCCTCCCGTTGTAATTCGGTATTCAACTGTTTTAGATCGGTTCCTGAAGAGAACACATTTCCGGAGCCGGTGAGAATAATTGCACGAACGCTTTTTTCCTGATGTAGATCATCTAAAGCTTGACGCAGTTGTAAGTAACCAAAGGCTGGAATTGCATTTGCCAGCTTTGGATTGTTGATCACAATGGTGCCACTAGGAATATTTTTACGAACGTCGACGATTGACTGCATTGTGTCTACTCCAAAGCCCCCTCTACGTTCCAGGATGACGGGGAGCGATTCAAAATAATATTTATTGCTCTAATTGATCCTAGCCGATAATCTGAAGGTAGTGCTTACGTATTCACTAAGCAAGTTCAGCGTATTAAAAAACCAAACTGAAATGCTGTTATGACCTCGGCTCATTTTCCCCCACATCAGCGGCATGCTTTCACATCACTTCACGGTCGTACTCGTGAAGGATTAGTAATGCATGACCGTCGAGGTATGTTGAAGGCTAGTATGGCGGGATTGGCAGGGTTATCGCTGCCAGGGTTGTTGAAAAGTCATGCGTTGGCAAATTCGGCAGGCAAGCCTTCAAGTAAAGGCAAGAGTGTTATCCTCCTTTGGATGGCTGGTGGACCATCTCATATTGATACCTGGGATCCCAAGCCGGATCGTCCGTATGAGAATCGTGGACCCTTTGGCGTGACCAGTACGAAATTGCCTGGCGTCCAGATTTGCGAGCATTTACCAAAGCAAGCTGCGTTGCTTGACAAGATATCCATTCTTCGTAGCGTGGATTGCCGGGGGAGTAACCACCAACCTAATAAGGTCATGCAGACTGGTGATCGCACCGCAGCTCCCCGAACGAATCCTAAAGGAGACAGAATTCCTTGCTTTGCATCAATCATTGCTAAGGAAAAGGGAGCCAACGATCCATCGATGCCAGCTTATGTGGCATTTGAGAAGCATCATTCCCATGTTGGCTATGCTGGTTACTTAGGCCGGAAGTACAATCCGTTTCTAGCTAATAAAGCCTGCCGATTACCGGTCTATACAAATGTCGGAATTAATACCGGTCAAATGTCTGGCGCAGATATTTTTGCGATGCCGTCGGGGCTGACGGTCGACCGTATTTATAATCGTCGTAAGCTTGTGAAACAGTTTGATCGAATGAAGAGTGGGCTCGACATCCAGGGTGACATGGAAGCTCATGACGAGTACGGCCAGCAGGCAGCAGATATGCTTTTAGGTCGTAAAGCTCAGGAAGCTTTTGATATTACCCGTGAACCACAAAAATACCGCGACTTGTACGGCGACCATTTGTGGTGCCAACAAGTCTTGATTGCCCGTCGGCTAGTTGAAGCTGGCGTTAGTTTTGTGACGCTTGATCTTAGTCACCACACCGCTTCCGGCACCTGGGACAACCATGGAATTCCAGGAGGAGTTTACGGCGGTATCAGTAAAGGGCTGGGGCCTTTATTGCCATTATTTGACCACTTCTACACGACTCTGGTTACGGACTTAGAGCAGCGTGGACTATTAGAGGACACTTTGATTATAGCAATGGGTGAATTTGGTCGTACGCCCAATATTGGTACTCAGGACAGTGTTGACGGACGCAACCACTGGCCTGTTGTCATGAGTATGTGCTTGGCTGGTGGTGGCCTGCGACATGGTCAGGTGATTGGTTCGAGTGAGCGGGATGGCAGTGATGTCCGAACTCGCCCAATTACTCCAGGAGATATCGGTGCGACTATTTATAAGCATATGGGAATCCCTTTGGATGTCACCTATGAAGATGCAAAAGGACGCCCCAACTTCTCAATCATTAACGGTGAGCCCCTCAAAGAGCTTTTCTAACGACCGTCAATCAAATATGGCAGCAACGCTATGTGTAAGACAGTCGTTGTTTGTTTCACCGGTTATAGCAGTCATACCGGTCCTACCTGCTGAAGAAAAATTCTGAAGATTCATTGATGAAGTTGGCCGATACGATAGATACCTATTAATAGAATCTATCGGCGAATGGATGCGTCGAGTCCCTTTTGTAACTCATGGATTGAGGGGCTCAGTATTATGAAACGACACATCCACCTCATTTCTATCATTCGCCATGCTGTCCTTGGTAGCTTCCTTGCTGCTTTGGTTTTCAGTTTGTCTGTTCCTCGTGTTAGTGCGGCAGAGATTTCTCCGGATATACCTCATCCAGCAGTTGCCAGGATTATGTCTTTGGAAACGAACGCTGCTTCTTTTGGGTCAGGTACATTGATGTACAAACAAGGAAAACACGCCCTACTGGTTACGAATCACCATGTCATCAGAGATTCGAAAGAAGAAATTCTGGTTTCATTCCCGAACGGTTTCCGTTCGTCCGCCAAAGTTGTGGCAAGTGATCCAACCTGGGATCTGGCAGCATTGCTCATCTGGAGTCCCTCGATAGATGCTGTGAAGATTGCAAAAAAAGCACCACAATCAGGTGATCAGTTAACAATCGCCGGTTACGGTTCAGGACGATATCGAGCGATTTCAGGGATTTGTTCCCAATATGTTTCTCCGGGCTTAAGTCAGCCTCATGAAATGGTGGAACTAAAAGCCGTGGCACGACAGGGAGATTCCGGCGGTCCGATTTTCAATCAGGACGGGGAACTGGCAGGCGTTCTGTTCGGGGCAGGATGGAGAACGACTGCTGGTAGTTATAGCGGAAGGGTCAAGAAATTTCTTGACCCGATTGTTGGAAGAATGCAGAAGTCTGCTGTCGAGAAACAGGCAGTTGAATTACCTTCGAATGAATCGTCCATTCCTGCCTCTGCGGCCGAGAAGCCACAGCCCAAAGCTACGATAACCGGGTTGACTGTCGAGCAAGCCACAGTGAATCCCCCCCCAAACAACACTTCCCGGAATGTCGTAGCGGATGAAAACGAGGCAATCACGGCCAAAAATGATTCGTTGGATGAAGATACGGTAGCCGGCATTGCCGTGAGTCCCGATCCGACGATTGCTCCCTTGCCAAAAACGCCGGTTTTACCAACGGCGGATGATACTGCGGTTGAGAAAGATTTAGGCTCCAGCGTTTCGGAGTCTACGATGCAGCCAGCAGAGGGGGAGGCGATATTAGTGGACGAGAGCTATTTTGAATCACAAGGCCCGGAGACAAAGGACTTGGAAACGCCGGTTTCGGAATTACCTGAAACTCCGGTAACTCAGATCGAAACAGATGATTCTGAATTGCCGATTGCAAAACAGAATGAAGATGCCGAATCTACGGGTGATTCGACATCAGAGTTAGTTGCAGTCACAGAGAAGGCGATGCCTGATAGTTCAGAGGATCCTCAGGTCGAAGGAAGTACCAGAGATCTTCATCAGTTCTCGTTGCAGGAACAGTCAGATAGAGTCATTGATAGGACCAAAGCAATCGACCTGGGACCTAAATCGCTGGAGTCTAATGAAACAGTGATTGGGTGGAAACAACTGGCTGGTGAAACGCTACTACAACAAATCCGTACTGTTCTGGCTGGTATTGGTTTTCTGGCTATTGTTGTGCAACTGGCTCGTCGGTAAGTCGACGTCATCCACTTCCAATCCTGATGCCAAGCGTCAGCTACTCAATCGCAGTATAATGGTGGCTTGCCCCTCTTGATTTATTCATAGATATGAAGACCATGCAGACGAAAATTGAGCCAAAAGATCGCCGTCAGTTTATACAAAGTTCGTTTGCCACCACGGCAGCCGCTACGATTGGCTCGTATCTTCCCGTGACGGCAGCTGAAGCTAGCGGTTCAATGACGCTTGGATTTAGTACATATGGTTCGCGAGGAATTACGACCGAAGCCGTTATTCCAATACTTGCAAAGACAGGCTACGATGGCATTGAGATAACCTGTACGAAAGGATTTGATGCCGCGCCGGAGAATGTTTCTGTTGAGCGACGGAAGCTTATCCGCCAATCTTTGATCGATACAGGGCTCAAGTTGACCTCTATCATGGAACACACGACTCCTCAGCAAAGCCAGGAGGTCAACGACGCAAATTTGGTTCGAATTCAAAAAGCAGCTGAATTCGTGTCTGACATCACGGCAGATAAACAGGTTGTCATTCAGACAGTACTGGGTGGCGGTGCTTGGGAGAACAAGAAAAGTCTTTTCGTTGAACAGGTTGGACGATGGGTGGAACAGACGCAAGGCACCCCAACCATCATCTGCATAAAACCCCATCGCGGGGGAGGGGTGGATAACCCGGAAAAGGCCCTTTGGATTATGGACCAACTGAAACATCCAATGCGTCTGCGAATGGTGTACGACTATAGCCATTACATATACACGGGCCTTGAGCTAATACCAACAATTAAACAAGCAGTTAACAAGACGGCTCATATTGCGGTCAAAGATACTGTTAAACAAGACGATGGAACATTTCATTTCCAGCTTCCGGGAACAGCAGGTACGATTAATTTTGCGACATTGATCAAGCAATTCCATGCATTAGGCTATCGCGGTGATATTTCTTGTGAAGTTTCTGGAATGGTATGGAGCAAACCAGGATATGATCCGCGGGCAGCCATTAAAATTTGTTACGAGAACATGTCCAAAGCTTTTGGACTTGCCCGTGTACCTCGAGGCTAAGCGTTTCGTTATGGAAATAGATAGAGTGATACGACGCCCACTTCTCTTTGTGTGCCTTGCCTGCATATTGAGCTTTTGTGTATCTACGGAGAACAGCCTTGCTCAAAATACTCGTCAGGAGATTCTTGACGAGTTGGCAGAAGAATACCTACCTGGCTGGATTGGGAGTTATACCGATCAGGCAGGGAATTCGCTAACCCGTATTGATCATTCACTGTCATTCGACTGGCAGCACCAGACCGCCGACCCCCGTTTAGAAACAGTGCAATTTGACGCAAATTGGACAGGCCTGGTCTTTTTGCAATCCGTGGGGCAGTACACTCTGTTTGTTGAATCAGACGGGGAAATTGAATTGGAGTTTGCCGGTCGGAAAATATCAGAAAAATCCGGTCCTCAGGGGCTGTTGACGACCGGGCCAGTCGAATTGCAATTTGGCTGGCACCCGATCAAGTTGTCGTATAAATCTCCCGTTAACGGCGGCAGGCTAAAGCTCTTTTGGCAGGGGCCGTCTTTCAAGTTAGAGCCGGTGGGGAATCAATTCCTGTTTCATCCAACGGAGAACACCATTAAAGAACACTTTGGTCGCGGAGAAGAATTAGCTCATGCCTTACGTTGCGCTCGCTGCCATGAGTCTCCGGTCACACAGAATTCCCTTGGCTTGGCACCTTCTCTGACGCACTTTAGAGACTTCATAAAGCCAGCATGGCTGGTCGCCCGACTAAAGCAAAAGACTATTCCTCAAATGACGGCGACGGGTGAAGCTGGCGTTCATAGGATGCCTGCTTTTGGCTTTAGCGATCAACAGGCCAAGGCTATTGCGGCCTATCTTTTCCAAAACTCCACGAATCCAAAGCCGGTTGGTGAGTTGCTGGGGAAAGGTGATGTGCAGGCAGGAAAGTCGGTATTTTCATCGGTGGGATGTGTCGCTTGCCATCAGGCAGATACGCTGGGTAAACCGGAGTTATTTGATGGGGGAAACCTCGATAAGATTTCACTTAAACGTAAAGATGATTTTTGGGTTCGCTGGTTCAGGGACCCGGCAGAAGTAAACCCTCATCATCGTATGCCTAAAGTTTCACTGAGTGACCAAGAAGAACAAAACGTTATTGCGTACTTGAAGAGCCTGGAGCCGCTTTCAAGTGAACTGGTGTTGGAAGAATATGTACTGAATGAATCATTTGCCCAACAAGGTAGGAAGATCTATCGTGAGTCAGGTTGTGCAAATTGTCACGAAAAGAAAGAGAACGAACACAAAATAGAATTAAGCTTTGATGACACGCTTGGGTGTTTGGACGGCCTTGCTACTCAAAGTCAACGTCCGGCTTACTTTCTTTCCGAAGGAGACCAGAAATCTCTGGTCGACTTTTATACTCACGTGAAGTCATCTTATTCGGATACAACGCAAGCTCTATTAGTTCGCCAAAATAACTGTTTTCAGTGTCATGCTCGTCATGAGCAGTCAGGTATTGCAGAGAGCCTTGAGCAGATTGTGAAACGCATCCCGGAATTGGATAGGCTCAGACCGGCGTTAGTCCCTCCGTCTTTAAACGGCGTGGGTGATAAGTTGCATGATCAGGCATTAAAGGTAGCCATTGAACGGAAAAATGCAGGGAGAAGACCTTGGCTTGAAGTACGCATGCCTCAATTTGGATTCGGCGAGGAGAAACTGAAGGAATTGATCGGATGGTTTGTAGAGAAAGACCGAGTGGATGATGCTTATATCACCCTGCATCATACCTCCGTTGAATCGAAGCCTACTCAGGATGAACTGCATCAGGCGGGAAGCCGATTAGTGACAACTGATGGCTTTGGTTGCACCAGTTGCCATCAGGTGGGGAGTGTTATTCCCCCAAAGGCTCCATTGAATGCCAAAGGGCCTGACTTAACATTGCTCAGTAGCCGTATTCGTAAAGTCTGGTTCAGTCGCTGGGTTAGTAATCCTGCAAGGATGGTGCCACGGATGGAAATGCCCTCGGTCCAGTTGGCGGTCCGTGGCGTACTGGACAATCATCTGCCTCACCAATTGGATGCGGTTTGGGAAACATTGAATCAGGAAGGCTTTGAACCTCCCACCCCTGGGGCAGTACGTATTGCCAGACAATCAGGGACTCGTGGTGTCGATCAGGGGGCCAAGGTACTAACCGATGTTGTCTTCCATCACGGTGTGCAATATATCAAACCGGCTTTAATTGGCCTTCGTAATCGTCATAACCTCATGTGGGATATGGAGGCGGGAAGGTTTTTGGGGTGGTGGCAAGGGGATATAGCCCGCCAGCGAACCAAAGGTAAGGTTTGGTTTTGGGAGACGGCCGGTGAGAGTTGGAGTGGGTTAAGTTTGAAAGATGGTTTTCAGGGCGTTCCGGACTTTCAACTGATTGATGAAGAGGGAAAAATCTTTTCTCCGGAACGGTCCGGGCAATTCACCACGAGTTTGGATAGTTGGGAGCAACGTGAAGATCATCTGCGATTGACTCAGAGGTTCAAGTTCAATATTCAGGGCGCAGTATGTTGGATTGTTGTCAGGCAAGAGTTGCATGAGATTTGGAAAAATGATCAACAAGGTGGCCCGGCTGGCATTGAACGAGTAGTTCATGTAGAGAATCTCCCGACTGGGTTTAAGCCTCTCCTTGGGATTGCTCCTAAGATGCTTGAGATTCAAGAGTTAGATTCAGGATTTAGGTTGTCAGTTGCCGGACAAAAGGGCAGTCGATGGGTTCAGGTCGCCTCCAGACCCATCCTTGTCGATAATCAATACTATGGTTTGATTGGTGACGAAAAGACGCTGACAATGCAGTTTCTAAGTAATTTGGAAGTGGATCGTTTCCCCCCTCTGAATGCCAAAATCGCCCCGCCGGAACCAACTCAGCTTCAGGTTATTCCAGGTGTTGTCACGACTCGTCTTCCTTTCTTTGACGAGTTTATGCCAACAGGGATTGATTGGGATCCGGATGGAAATCTCTGGATCACTTCTCTCAAAGGCCGTGTCTGGAAAGCGATTGATACTGATCAAGACGGATTGGAAGATCAGCTTAGTATTGGCCTTCACGAACTTGCTGCACCGTACGGTATTCGAGCGGAAAAAGAGTATGTGGACGTCGTGAATAAATACGCGCTCTTGAGAATGTTCGATCGTGACTCGGATGGGCATTTTGAAAAAGTACAAACGATTGCAGCAGGCTGGGGACATACTGCAGATTACCATGACTGGACCGTAGGACCTGTTTCTGATGGCAAGGGAGGGTACTTTATCACGACTGCTTGTCAGCAGGACGATCGCAGTAAAGCGGCCGCCCACCTGCGAGGTCAGGTGTTACATTTGGTGCCACGCAAACCCACTAAAACGAATCCATATTTGTTTGAAGTAATGACGTATACCGAAGGGCATCGTTTTCCTATGGGGTTGGCACGAAATAATGCCGGGCATTTGTATGTGTCGGATAATCAAGGAAATTACAATCCGTATAACGAGATCAATCATGTAGTCCAAGGAAAGCATTTTGGGTTTATCAATAAACTCGAACGAACAGGTGATCAACGACCTCCACTCACATCGCCTGCAATTGATATGCCGCACCCATGGACGCGTAGCGTCAATGGAATTTGTTTTCTTGAAACACCGTCAGCAGCTAGAGATCTTGAAGACCGAGATATTTTTGGGAGATTTGAAGGTCACATGGTGGGCTGTGAATATGATACTCGCAGATTGATTCGTATGAGTTTTCAAAAAGTTGGTAATACCATGCAGGGAGCAGCCTACCCTTTCACTCTAGATCAGCCCAAAGAGGGGGAGCCGTTGCTGGGACCGCTGGCAGTTGCAGTATCACCTGCCGGTGCACTTTATGTTGCTTCTATTCGCGATAGCGGTTGGGGAGGTGCAAATAACATTGGCACACTGGCCAAAATGGATTTTGCGTCGGCTGAATTGCCGGCAGGAATTGCCGAGGTAAGAGCTAATGCTAAAGGCTTTGAAATACTTTTCACCTCTGTCGTGGATGCACAACGAGCCTCAGAATTGGAAAACTACTCGGTACAGTCGGCGACTCGAGTTTCTACAACTTCATACGGGGGTGGAGATCTTGACAGACGAACCGATCGTATTACATCCGTTGTCGTGGCTGAAGACCGTATGTCCGTACAATTAAATCTTGAGGCGCTACGAGAGGGATTTGTATATGACGTTAAGATCCGTAATCTAACGGAACAAGATCGCATCTTCTTCCCGGCGGAAGCCTACTATACTCTTAGAACAATTCCCGCTGAGTAGTCTCTGGCTTGATACAGTCCGGATCATCATTGATGATCCGGTTGACCCGCGTAGAAACAACGGTCATTTCGAAGTCAGTCATCTGATTCTGCTCTGGCGGCGCAACAAGTAATTGATGCAATGAGTCTAGGTCTTTGTTGGTTGGGTTTAGCCAACGGTCATAGTTGTCGGGGCTTAAAATAACGGGCATGCGGTGATGCCAATTACTTGTGATTTCATTCGCATCGGTGGTGATGATTGTGGCAGTCCACGACCTTGGTCGGTCAGGCTGGCTGTCGGGAGGTGTCCAGATATCCCAGAGTCCGGCAAAGGCGAAGGGGCGATGGTCACGATGATGGATGTAGACAGGTTGCTTGGAAGATTTGTCGGGTTTCCATTCGTAGTATCCGTCAGCAAGAATTAAACAACGTTGTTTCGTGAAAATCTCCCGAAACGAAGGTTTTTTACGAATGGTCTCACTCCGCGCGTTGATCATCTTGGCAGCCATTGAATTATCTTTAGCCCAGCGAGGGATAAGGCCCCAGTGCATACGGCCATAGTGCCGTTTTCCCTGATTCCAAAGCAATGTGGCAATACGATGAGTTGGAGCAATATTCCATTTGGGCGTCAGCGTGATGTCAGCAGGGGTATCAAATAGAAAATGCTCACCTAGTGTATTGAGTGAAGTCTGTAAGGTGAAGCGTCCACACACTGCATGCGCCTTAAGTATTGAATTCGTTAACGAAATCCTGAAGTGTCTGCTCGAGCATATACTTAGGGTGCCAATTTGTTAGTGACTGGATTTTTTGTATATTCGCTATAGGTAGGAAATTCTCACCGGGTTTAGACTCAATGGCTTGCTTTGACGTCCCCAAAATAGCTTGTAAAGTCTCAAGTATCTCACCGGATTGTACTGCTCTGCCACTTCCGACATTATATATCTCCCCTGTTGGGGCTTGCATGGCGAGAATTCGATAAGCTCTGGCAACATCGCGGGCATCTGAGTAATCAATCCAAGTCTGAAGATTATAAACCTCCAGTGGAGACGGTTGGGTTTGTAGTTTGTGAACCCATTCAGGAATTAATAGTGAACCTCTTTGCCGTGGCCCTGTGTGTTGAAAGGCCCGGGCAATGATCAGCGGCAGTGTCTTGCCATATTCCATCAGCGCCTGCTCCGCCATGAGTTTACTAATGCCATAACCATTGTCCGGACAAACTTCATTTCCTTCGTTGACTCTGGTGATTCGTTCATACGAAGAACCATAGACATAGACACTACTGGTGAAAATCAGTTTCGGAACGTGAGGAAGTAGCAGGCAGCATTCGGCAATATGGCGTGAACCTTGAACGTTGACCAGGGTCGCTTCCTCAGACGGTTCCGTGTTGCCGCAGCGAGAGCGAACACTGATCGCAGCCAAATGGTAAATAACCTCCGGGTTGAATTCGCGAATTTGCTGGACGATGCCAACGGAAGCGGGGGTGGTGATATCCCAGACCCCTGTGTTTAACTGTTCGGAGAGTGCTAGTTGAAAGTTGTTAGTGCGTGTAAACGCTAAGACTGTATCACCTTCGTCCAATAGATGGTCGATAAGATGGCCAGCGACGAATCCGTTTGCACCTGTGACAACCGCTCGCACGATACTCTTCCTGCTAGCTTAGCTTTTCAATTTTATTTCGCGTTCAATCCGCTTGATATCTTCTTCCACCATCATGGTCACCAGTTGCTCAAAAGTGACCTGAGGTTCCCACCCAAGTTCTGTTTTGGCTTTTCCAGGATTACCCAGTAACGTTTCCACTTCAGCAGGGCGATAAAATCTTGGGTCGACACCTACATAGTCTTCCAAATTTAATCCGACAGTTCCGAAGGCGATCTCACAGAAATCACGAACGGAATGTTGTTCTCCTGTAGCGATGACGTAATCATCAGGTTTGTCCGTCTGCAACATGAGCCACATAGCATGGACGAAGTCGCCAGCAAATCCCCAATCTCGTTTGGCTTCGAGGTTTCCCAGAAGTAATTCGTTCTGTATTCCAAGCTTGATTCTTGCTACGCCATCAGTAATTTTTCGAGTGACAAATTCGAGTCCTCGCAGCGGTGATTCGTGATTAAAGAGGATTCCGTTACAGGCGAATATGTCATAGCTTTCACGGTAATTGATCGTGATCCAATAGCCATAGACTTTGGCAACACCGTATGGGCTGCGAGGGTAAAACGGCGTGGTTTCGGTTTGAGGGGTCTCCTGTACCTTTCCAAACATTTCACTACTGCTGGCCTGATACATCCGGATGTCAGGGTTGACTTGCCGGATCGCTTCCAGCATCCGAGTTACACCAAGACCGGTTGTTTCACCAGTTAGAATTGGCTGTGACCAGCTTGTGGGTACGAAACTTTGAGCAGCGAGGTTATAAACTTCGGTAGGTTGCACCTCTTCCATCAGGCGAACCAGTGAGAGTTGATCAAGTAGATCGCCTTGATGTACGGTGATTGAATCACGAATATCAGCAATGCGTTCCAGTGTTTCGGTACTACTGCGACGCATCATTCCATGAACTTGGTAGCCTTTTTGCAGTAGCAACTTTGCCAGATAGGCGCCATCCTGGCCGGTGATTCCGGTAATAAGTGCGGTCCGAGACATACGTTTCATTACAAAGAGGTGAAAAGGTCCCTAAGGGCAAGGTTGTAAATCCTGCCCTCAGGATACGATGGAGGATAATTATTCTTCGGACGGTTGGTCGGTGGAACCTTCCGGTGCTTCAGGTACTTCTGAAGTCGGAGAGTCATCAACAAGCTGAGCTGCTACTTCATCCTCTTCGCTGATTTCTTCGGGGGGGATACGAACCACGGCCGCAATTTGATCATCGTCGGTTTTCATAATTCGAACACCTTGTGTGTTCCGGCCAACGACGCTAATTTCTTCGGCGCGAATACGTTGAATCTTACCTCCCTTGGTCATCATGAGAACTTCGTCATTGTCATCGACTCGGATAATGTCGACGACTTTTCCATTTCTTTCAGTCGCTTTAATGTCCCGGAGACCTTTGCCGCCACGATTTTGAGTCCGATAGCCTTTACTGGATGATTCCGAACCATCAACGTCCTCTCGATTAGGGCCAAACGGAGTTCGCTTACCGTAGCCGTTTTCACACACGGTCAGCAAGTCGGCACTCGGGTCGGCCACGACCATTCCAGCAAGTGAATCACCGGCCTGTATTTTGATTCCTTTAACACCGGACGTGTTACGGCCCATTGGACGAGCATCTTCCTGAGCAAAGCGAATTGCCATACCTTCCGCTGTGGAAAGGACTATTTCATCCCCAGGTTTGACCACAGCAACGTCGACCAGTTCATCATCCTCCTTAAGCTTGATGGCAATGATTCCGCCTTTTTTAGGACGACTGTAGGATGACAGGTCGGTCTTCTTGACAAGTCCCTGGCGAGTTGCCATTGCCAGAAAGTGATTTTCCAGATTGAAGTCGCGGACAGGAATACAGTCCAGAATCTTTTCACCTTCATCCAGATTGAGCAGGTTGATAACAGCTCGGCCTTTGCTACCGCGACCTAGCTCAGGTATGCCATAGACTTTTTGCCAGTAGACTTTTCCTTTGGTGGTGAAGAAGAGCAGGTAGGCATGGGTACTGGCTACAAAGAGATGCTGAATGGGATCTTCTTCTTCGACCGTGGCCCCTTTGAGTCCTTTGCCTCCCCGGCGTTGCGCTTTATAGGTACTCGAAGGAATACGCTTGATATAGCCGCGATGACTGATCGAAACCACCATGGTTTCTTCAGTAATCAAGTCGTCCATATTGACATTACCAAGCTCCAGATTGGAAATTTCAGTCCGTCGGTCATCACCATGCTTATCACGAATGGTGATCAGGTCATTTTTGATGATGTCCAGAATGTTTTGGCGATCCCCAAGTATTTCCAGGTAGCCCGTGATCTCGTCCAACAGTTTCCCATGTTCATCCCCCAGCTTTTCCTGTTCCAGATTGACTAATTGGCTGAGTGTCATCCTGAGAATCGCATCGGCTTGAACGGCTGTTAGGTGGTAAACATCAGCTGCACCACGTTCCAGTTGGAATTGCTCGAAGCCAGTATCTCCCAATGCGCGCTGCAGCATCGAGGCCGGGCACTCGATACCCATCAGTCTTGTTTTGGCATCCGCATGGCTACTTGAGTTACGGACGATTTTGATGATTTCATCGATGTCTGCCAACGCGATTAGTTGACCTTCAACCACGTGTTTGCGACGGCGAGCTTTAGCCAACAGGAACTGAGTACGTCGACGAATAACTTCTACTCGGTGACGAATATACTCTTCCAGCATCTCTTTTAAATTCAGAGTACGCGGCTTACCGTCGACCAACGCTAACAGGATGATTGAAATTGTTTCCTGAAGGTTCGAGTATTTGTACAAGAGATTGAGTACAACGTCCGGGTTTTCGTCACGTTTAATATCCATAACGATTCGAACAGGTTCTTTGAGATCCGACTCGTCACGGATACCAGAGATTCCTTTGACACGCCCATCATTAACCAGGCCGGCAATTTTTTCAACAACGCGGTCACGGTTTTGATGGAAGGGGATTTCTGAGATGATAATTCTCGAGCGTCCCCGATCGAGTTCTGAAATACTGGCTTTCGCGCGAACAATGACCGTACCGCGGCCAGTTAGGTAACCCTTGCGAATGCCACTGCGTCCACAAATGGTTCCCCCAGTTGGAAAGTCAGGGCCCTGAACAATTTCTAATAAATCCATGATCGGAGTATCGGGATCATCGATTAGTGTGATCAGAGCATCGCAAACTTCTCGAAGGTTATGAGGGGGTATTGAGGTGGCCATCCCAACCGCGATACCGCTGGTACCATTGACCAGTAAGTTAGGGAATTTAGCTGGTAAGACAGTGGGCTCTGTACGAGTTTCATCGTAGGTGGGGGTAAAGTCGACGGTGTCGAGTTTAATGTCTTCCAGCATTAAACTGGCGGCAGACGACATGCGAGCCTCGGTATATCGCATCGCAGCAGCAGGCAGGCCGGCAATGGAACCAAAGTTACCCTGTTTATCGACTAAAATATGCCGCATGTTCCATTCCTGAGCCATACGAACCAATGTGGGATAGATAACGCCTTCACCGTGCGGGTGGTAGTTACCAGACGTGTCACCAGCGATCTTCGCGCATTTTACCCGGTGAGCCCCCGGTGTGAGATTGAGATCGTTCATGGCGACCAGAATGCGTCTTTGAGACGGTTTAAGCCCGTCTCTGACATCAGGTAGCGCTCGAGAAACAATCACACTCATGGCATAGGTGAGATAGCTGTTTTTAAGCTCATCTTCGATTGGTAAATCGATTAGAGTTCCATCTGAATAACCATCATCGTCCTGATTTTCGTCTTCAGGAAGGGTTTCATCGCTAGACAAGTGTCTGTCCTTTCAGCGTCCTGTTTTAGATAAGAAAACCCCTGAAAAACAAGCCTCAAATGCTCAACCCCCAGACGGTTTTGTATATTCAGATTCTACCAAATTTAGGGGGGGATAACAATCACCCGAGGGGGTTCAATTGATAGTCCTAAGTCACTGGAAAATAAGGGCTTAGGACTTGTTTGTTAAGAAATTCATGAACCCATAAAAGAACCCTCCGGAATTGCCAGGAAATCAAGAGGATGACTACCCGTCGTGGGGCTACAGTTTAGACCTGTACGGCGCTTTTGCTGGCGTTGAAATACGCCGCGTTCGGAATAGGAAGACAGGCAGAGGATCGGCTCAGTTTTGACTGTCTGGGAACTGATGCGTTAAACGTTGACGCTAGGTTCCAACCAACGTTGCCATTCCAAGTACATCAGTACTGTTGAGGTCGTTACTGCAAAGAAAGAGAGCACCAACAACATCGTGTATACATTAAGGCGAATTTTCTGTTTCAACATCGATTCAATCCAAGGGTTAATGGATCACTATGGTGGCTAGTTTAAGTTGGTGATGACGTTATCATCTTTACGAATCTGCCCCTTTTGGTATTCAGGGATGATTTCGCAAACCGCTGAGCTTGGCTGAGTTTCACGAATTTGAACGCGACCCAGATACAGTGCTCCGCGATAGACATCGAGGCGATGCCCGATACGCAGTCCGTCGTCTTGGCCTAAAGAGATCTGTAGCAAATCCTTTTGAATAGCAATGACACGTCCGTCCAATGCCGGTGGCTTATCGAGGACATCGGTGAATTCATCAAGACCATTACGCTGTACTACATTCGACAGGCGACCAATTTGATTTCGTAGCTGGCTTTCACGCTCCTGAGCCTG
>Ga0115011_10000662_pt1 | contig 27091 bp, 26 predicted proteins | sample TroAtlMetagenome_2_FD_88705 | JGI IMG/M metagenome (GOLD analysis project Ga0115011, IMG submission 88705) | Marine eukaryotic phytoplankton communities from Atlantic Ocean - Tropical Atlantic ANT8 Metagenome | ecosystem: Environmental > Aquatic > Marine > Oceanic | place: Tropical Atlantic...
TATAATGGACAACGGAGAGATAAAATTTGAGCTATCACATAATGTAGCCACGCTCACACTCTCAAGACCAAAAAGACGCAATGCCTTAAGCTTAGACCTCTGGCGCGAGATGGCAAAAGTCTGCGACAAAATAGCTAAGAGCGACGCCAAGGTCGCGATCATAAGGGGCGCAGGTGGGAACTTCTGCTCTGGGATGGATCTAAACCCAGACAACAGCGCTATAGCTCAGCTGCTGCCAGCCATTTCAAACGGAGATAGAGAGGTCGCTGAAGAGTTGATTCAGGAGCTAAAGGGATCGATAGACTGTATCGCCAACCTCTCAATTCCTACAATCGCCTGTGTCGAGGGTTTCGCCGTTGGGGGAGGCCTTGAGGTAGCTCTAGCTTGTGACATAATGGTCGTAGAAGAGAGCGCAAGCCTCTCGCTACCAGAAGTTAGGATAGGTATGACCCCAGATCTAGGCGGGGTAGCAAGGCTTACACGAGCTGTCGGTGCGGGGAGAGCAGCAGACTTGATTTTAACAGGCCGCAGGTTTACTGGAACAGAGGCGCAACAAATGGGAATATCACAGCACTCAACCCCCGCAGGCGGCGCTTACAACAAGTCACTTGAACTAGCTGACATGATAAAACTCGGCGCCCCAATAGCCGTAGGATCAGCTCTTAAGGCTATCCGCAAGATACCAGACCTAAACCTTAGGGACTCACTAAGAGAGGACACCTCCGCTGGTGTCGAGGCGCTCACCTCGGGCGAGGCTAAAGAGGGGATAATGTCGTTTGTCGAAAAGAGATCACCCGCATGGCAAGAGGACAATTAATTGATCACACCAAAGAGACTCTTTGCCGCGATAGCCTCAGGGCTAGGTATGATACTAATCTCACCACCTATAAGCATGTTCTGGCTGCTATGGGTACTCTGGGTGCCACTGCTTTGGGCGATGAGAGATGGAGATAGGCGAGGCAACACGCTCCTGGCATATTTGGCTGGATACGCTGGTGTTAGTACAGTTTTCTTCTGGATATCAGAGGCTATAGTCGTTTATTCCAACGTTCCTGGCCCTCTTTGTCTTGTAGCAGTCCATCTATTTGCAATGTTTTACGCTATCCCATACGCATTTGTTTTCGGGAGAGTTCACGACCTAAGGAGAAGGTTTGGGATCTGGTGGATTCTGGCTCTACCCGCCTTTCAGGTCGCCATGGAATTCCTGCCATTAGCGCTTAGCCCGCTCATTGGTATTAGAATATCCCTGTTCCCTTATTTCTTGGGCGCCACTCAATACCGCATCCCCGAGCTTATCCAGATAGCTTCTATTACAGGCGTTGTTGGGGTTACTTTTGTGGCTATTCTCCCAAACGCTGTAATCGCAGAACTTGTCTACAGAAGGCGTGAGGGACGCTCGTTAGACCTGCGACCGCTTATCGCTACAATAGCAATGTTCTTGGGTCTGTTTGCTTGGGGATCACACAGGATCAGCAGTATCAATCAGACTATTGAAGAGTGGCCTGAAGTTCGCCTTAGTCAGATACAGCAAAATATCTCGATGCAAGAGCGAATGTCCTCTAGTAGTCGAGAGGTTCTGAGGGACTGGAAGGCCCTTGACGACACACTACTAGACGAGGAAATGGACCTCATAATTTGGCCAGAGGGCTCTATCCTATTTGACCCTAGAAGGAGTCGAAGGGTAGCTCAGTTCTTGGGCCAAGAGGTAGTCAATCACAACGCCAGCCTGCTTCTGGGAGGTGGGTACGTTGAAGATATTGATGACGATAACTACGAGCTTCGAAACTCAGCCTACCTATTTACGCCGACCATATCGACCAGAAGAAATGGGACTGAGGTGCCTAGCGCAGAGATCGCCCAGAGATATGACAAAATGGTACCGCTCCCGTTTGGAGAGTACATACCGTTCTCTGAGACCTTCCCTATACTTAGAGAGTGGCTAGAGGGTCCAGGTAATTTCAAGCCAGGAGACCAAGCTACTCTGTTCGAAGTTGAGGCTGCCAGTGGACCCTTCACACTATACACATCCATATGCTACGAGGCGATTCTACCAAGGTTTATGCGCCGCGAGATGTCGGACTCAGATCTCATAGTAAACATCACAAATGACGGATGGTTTGGGGACACTCCCGCACCTCACCAGCACGCGATGCTAACAATATTTAGGGCCGTAGAGCTAGGGACACCTCTATATAGGCTCGGATACACAGGTGTATCATTCACTGTGACCCCAAGCGGTGTGATCTCTAACGAGACGGAGCCATTTGTTGAAGGTGCTACCGTTGTGACTGTAAATGTTGGAGAGATAGACACATTCTACAAGAGTCGCGGCGACATTTTTGGCTGGCTCTGTAGTGTGCTACTGTTTGGAGGTATGTTTCTCACGAGAAAAAGAGTGTCACACCAAGCCCAGTAGCGGCGTAATCACAGAGCGAACCCTCAAAACATGTACGAACAAACAGACGAGGAACTAATGCTCAGTGTAATGAACGGCGACCGCGCCGCTTACAGCGCACTTTTTGAACGCCACACGGCTTCTGTGTGGTCGTTTGTTCGGGGGCTATGCAGGGTAGAGGCGACAGCAGAGGAGGCCTTTCAGGAGACATGGCTAAAAGTTTTTAGAGCGCGTGCCACCTATAAGGTAGGCGCTAAATTCAGATCGTGGCTTTTCACCATAGCAGCTAACACAAGTAGAGACCTAAGAAGGAGAGAGGTACGACGTATCGAGACAGTCGAGCTAGTTAAGGAGCCCTCTTCCCCGTCTAAAACTATGGGTGATGAGGCGAAAATTTTAGCGGCGATAGACAAACTATCAGAGACTCTGAGGGAACCTTTTATCCTGGGAGCTATACAGGGTTTCGACCATAACGAAATTGCAGATGTATTGGGAATCACACCCGCGAACGCAAGAGCTAGAGTATCTCGTGCGAGAGCGACCCTGCGAGAACACCTAAGAGGTAGCGGACTCGGAGAAGAGTCATGAGCACCCGTAGCCTTATCTCATATCTTCTGGACGAAGAGGGTGCTGGTTCTCCTACACAAGTGGAATTAGCACAGCGACTATTCGGCGATGGCGGCGCACCTGAAAACATTGTTTCATCGACACTGTCAGCGATGCACAGAGAACTTGATAACTTCGACAAAGAACAGCCTGTAGCCCTATATACACAAAAAAGAAACACACCAAGATTATGGTTAGGTGGACTCGCAGCTCTGGCTGCAGCAGTACTCATCCAGTTCAACGTAAAGGATGTTGATACAACTCAAGCTATTAACCCTACTGCGCTAACTCAAACCGACAATATGACCCCAAAGGGGCTTGAGGCCGCTGCACCAGAGGTCTCTCTTGAGCTTGCTGTTCTCTCTGGCGGCACAAGCTTAGAGCGTTTTAGTAGCGAACAAACTTACGGTACAACAGACTCCTTTTTCTTCAGAGCTGGTGCCAGCGCTACGGCAGAAATAGCGCTTTTCCACATAGAGGGCGGTGTCGTCACAACTCTACTTCAGACAAGACTAGAACAGGGTGAAACTGATCTATCGGTCGACAATTCTCCAGCACAGTGGCGCTTCGAGGACGGGGATCAAGACTCGACCTTCCTCATTGCCAGCCTACCCGACGACATCTCGCTCCAAGGAGTTGAGCAAACAATTAACGACACACTGAGAGATGGCGACGCCGACCTTTGCGAATCATTACGCATGATCGGTTGCCAATGTGACTATCGGGCTGTCATGGTGTCTACAGAATGATTACTTCTCTAATAGCCCTATCTTCTACTTTACTAGCAGGCACATTTGGTGGCAGCGAAGCCGAAGTGAACCTCGACAGCGCCTACCAAGCTAGAAGAGTAGCCGTCTTAGTTGGGGTAGACACATACCAAGATGAGAGCCTAAGCCCCCTTAGGTTTGCAGGTAAAGATGCTCGAGACATGGCATCAGCGCTAGAGCTAAACGGAGATTTTGACACTCTTGTAGTGTTGGATAGCTCAACCCAGACATCTATGGAGGCGATTACTGAGGCCTTAGACCTTGCTACCGCTGACCTTCAGCGGGACGACACCTTCCTGCTCTATTTATCAGGCCATGGGACCCTCACTGTAGACGCTATTGAGGGGACCAGATTGTGGTTTATGCCCTCCGATAGCCAACTGGACGATCCAGTTAGGAGCGCCATAGCTGTAGCGGACCTGGAAGAGCGAGTAGCATCGGTAAGAGCCCGCCGACGGGTTTTGTTGATGGACACATGTCACAACGGAAGAGAGAAGTCTTCACTAGCTGACACTACTTCCAGTGTATTAGCTGGACTGCGTGGCGATCCACCACCCCCTAGGGGATTCTTGGAGGTCTCTGAGTCCGAAGCAAGGCTATTCGCGGCCCAGTATCACCAGCCAGCGATGGAGGACACCGACCTAGAAAACGGTGTCTATACGCACTTCCTTATTGAATCTCTAACAACTGGAGCCGATGTCTCTGACCTAAACGGTGACGGCTTGGTGGACGTAACTGAGGCACACGACTGGGCGAGAGATCGCACAATTCAGCACACTGGTGGTATGCAGGTCCCTAGGGCAGAGTACAGGATCGTTGGGCGTGAGTCGATATACTTAGCTGGTAGTGAGGCGACACGTACGGCCGCAGAGAGCGCATTAATCGCCGCACACGACGCCGTTTTGGCGGCAGGGACAGTCATTGTCGATGGGCGATCTAGAGGTGTCCTACCAGATCTGATCCCAGTGTCACCAGGTATTCATACAGTAGAGGTTCAAGATGAAAATGGAAACACGATTCTAAGGCGGAGAGTAAACCTTTCTGGTGGTGAGACCCTGATGCTAGAAAGCCTCTATGAACCTAGGGGACCTTCGACTCAGATTCACATGGGGGCAGCATACAGAATGGGGCCCGGGGCTGGGATACTTCACGAAACAGCTGGCGCATTAGAGATAACTAGAGCTGACGCCCTAACCCTATCTCAGAGATTCGCCGCCGACATCTCAGCACGAGCGACATGGAGTAGCGGACCAGTTGAAGAGCAGAGCCCACACATTAGTGTAACCTCTGGAGAGGTCGCCTTTGGAGTCTCTCCTCATCTTCAAATTAGTGACATGTTCTTAGGGCCCATGATCGAAGTCACTATCCCGTGGAGAACATTTGAGGATTCAGAGGGCACCCACAACCAAGCCACTATCTCAGTTGTACCTGGTGCCCGAATTGGAGCCAGAATACCACTAGCTAGGAATAACTACCTTTCAATAAGGCTATCGACTAGGTGGCAACCATTTGTCTATGACGACCTATGGACATCCGTGATCGAACAAAGTGTTGATATAGGGTACGGTTTTTAGGTTTCTGACCACTAAAAACCAAAAGTCTGTGCGAGAAGCTTCAAACCATCGTAAAATCGGCACATGAGACTGGCCCCTGTTATCTTCTTGCTCTCCCTATTGACCGCGTGTGAGCCGTTCGGCCCAGGTGCTGGGGACACTGATCCCAGACACGATCCTGGTGAAGGGCACCTAGTAATAGAGATATCCAGCATTGATTTCGATGTTCTATCTGTAATAAGCGATCCAGTGGCTCAGAACTCAATAGTCATAAGAAATTCTGGTACGGGGGAGCTAAAAGTGGCGGGGATGGATCGAGTCATAGGTGATGATGAGGCTTTCTCTACCAACGCGCCAGCACTGATGATCATACCTGCGGGGGAGACTGAAGATGTAAACATCTATTTCCACCCAAATACTTCAGGTTTGTTTGAGGGACTACTATTCCCTAACGGAAAAGTATCTATTGAGCTTACTGGCAACGGGACCGCACCAGTTGCTGAGCTAAGCCCATTGGAACCAGAATTCTCCGATATAGCGGTTGGTTGCGAAGAGACCATTCAAGTTAATCTTACGAATCTTGGTGATGAGAGGCTCGATATACTCGATGTCTATGTCGACGGTAGCCCCAGCTACTCCGTCTCGGAGGTCACTGAAGACTATCTTGAGCCTAACGAAGCCGCGACCATGCCTATCACCTATTCCCCGATTGACGGAGGCATAAACGCTGCAACGTTAATTGTACAGACAAACGACCCTCTGACACCCACTAGCATCGCTTCACTAACGGCTGTCGGCTACAAAGGTAGCCTAGTCGAGCAGGCAGAGGTCTACAACGCTAGCAGCGATATCAATGAAAATGGCTGGGGTGTCTGGGGGCTTTTAGAAACACCTGTAGCCTCGACGTTAGAGGTCTCATCAAGTGGAGCCAGCATTTCTGAATGGACCTACAATGACGACGAAAACACTATTGCAATAGATATTGCAGCCACAACAATCACCATGGGAGACGACATATTGTTCGCCTATTTGTCTGAGGTCTCCTGCGAGTAACTATATTTCGAGATAAGCTTCCCCAATGAAAAACATACCCTCAATTACACTATGCGCATTAATTGGTCTATGGACTGCTTGCTCCGGAAGTGGGAGTGACGACACATCGACCTCTGAATGTAATGACACCCTCGAAGAGACTGGAATACAGATAGGAAACATCGATCCGTCTTGTGCATGTCTCGAGCCAAAACTTGAGCCTGGCTCAAATGAATTTCCCGATGACTGGACCCCTATATCAGATGGAGATGAGGTAGTAGTTGTTCATGGGCCACAGGGTGGTTGGCACGTCTGGGGTAGTGTAAAAACACAGAACACCAGAAACGTAGTGCAGGTCGAAATTAAGATCTACGATATCCCCTCTGGTGAGATAGTCGCAGATAACGGCTACCACGTCGCGCTTATCAATGAAGGGACATGTGCTGGTAGCTACCCAGGGATGTTCGCTTTTATAAATATAGACGCGCTTATCGACGAAGAAGCTGGTTTAGACACTCCGCCAGAGCTGATATGCTATCACCCTCTCAGGATAGAGATGACCACTAGTGATTCGGGAGGTAGATCAATAACCGAAGTTGTCGAGGTTATTGCCGCTCCAGATCCAGCAGACATTGAAGACTGTATCATCGACGATAACTCTGTAGTGACGCAGTAGGACGCGATACAAAAACGAATAACTCCCCCTACTATTCTATTGGAAACCGCGTTTACAATGGAGACGCAAAGCTGATTTCAGATCGGCAGGGGGAGTCTTTTCGTTGTCTAGCGAGGGAGTTACCTAACCCAAGCATTTCTTATTGATAATGTATATCAAAATAGGCGGAACTAGCAAGATCAATTTGTAAGATTCTTGTATCGACAGAAATTAAGCCCGCTAAACGCTAGACAATTCCAATATCTCTCTTTCTAAATTTTTCATTGAGAAAGGTTTTCTAAGAATACCGCTAGAATATTTTGAGAGCATAGACGATGGTAAGTCCTTGGCGCCACACCCAGTCGCTAAAAGAATTTTGGTATCTGGAAGTTCGCGCTTAATGGCGTTTATTACCTCCCTGCCAGAGATCCCTTCCATCTGCCAATCAACGACTGCCACGTCTATAGAGTTGTCGCCCGTTTCAACAATCTCAATAGCCTCTCGCCCCGAACCAGTCTCGATCACTTCGTGGCCTTTCATTCCTAAAAACTCAGTGATCAGTTCTCTGATCTCTCGGTCGTCATCCACCAACAGTATAGTAAGGCCACTCATGTGTGGTTCTCTACCACAAAGTTTCTCAAGTTACATTATAGTGATTGAAATATTGTGGGAGAAATCACTTGTTTGAATATCTAATAAACGCATTCTCTGGTCCAGGTGCTGGCTTCATGTACGCCATTACTGCAGTGATGGCCTTCTCTGTGGCGGCCGTTCTTGAGAGGTCTTGGCTAATGTGGCTGACCTGGAGTACCGACGAACCAAAAGCAACAGAGCTATTTCGTGCAAAAGACACGAAACTAGGCGTCGACGCCGCTGGAGTACTTGGTGCTATTGTTCTAACCGACGCTGCTAACCAAAATTCAACCGAAAAGGCCCAAGAGGCTCTGTCTGTAGGGGCAGCTAGGGCTGAGGCAATACTCTACAAGCGTCTTGGACTCTTGGCAGCTAGCGCAAACGTATCAACTATGCTTGGCCTACTAGGTACGGTTTATGGTCTTGTAATAGCATTTTCGGCCCTGGGTGATGGTGCGGCAGGTCAAGCAGCCAACTCATTATCTGACGGCATCTCGATGGCTATGGCTACAACAGCATGGGGGCTTTTGGTAGCAATACCAACAACTGCAGCCCACGCCCTACTTGAGGCCCGCGCTGAACAGCTCCTATCTAGTATAGAGGTGATGGCTGGTGAACTAATGCTTTCGAAGCGGAGCTAGATAGGGTGAACCTCTTCAATAGACAGCGAAGGCAAGCCGATTCTAGGCCAGCTCTATTGTCGATTATCGGATTACTGTTCCTTCTCTTACCCTTCCTTCTTTTCACGACTTCACCTCAGCAACTAGCATCATTGGGAATCAGGCTGCCTAGCCCAGGAGAGTCCGCCCCCTCTGTTCATCTGGGTCCCGTTCAGGAACTAACTTTAAGCGTAGGTGAGTCAGGTGTTGTTGTTTCTGCATCGATACAGAGGCAGGATGTCAGGGCCACGATTGGGGATGTTGAGCAATGGTCTAGCGTGGTTCCACCCATAGAAGGAGAAGTTGACCTATCAGGAGTTCAGGTAGTGTTGAGGCAGATAAAGAGCCAAGATCCAACAAGAGAGAGGATCACCGTAACACCATCAGAATCCACCTCCACAGGTGAACTGGTTGACATAATGGACGCTGTCAGGGGCGACATTGATGGCCCTCTATTCTCTGAAGTTGCTCTAGGAGGGGTCGGAGAATGAGAGGTGGGCTCTTCAAAAAGCGAGATAAGTCTGGGACTCTCCAGGCATCTGCGCTTACCCCTATGGTTGATATGCTCACCCTTCTCTTGCTATTCCTCTTACAAGCTTACTCCACAGATCCACCTACAAATTCTAGGTCTGAGAGCTTCGCGCTACCCAGCACATCATCTACATCGCCACTGTTACAAGGGACAACGATGGTGATAACGGAATCAGGTATCTACATTAATGACCTAAGAATTACGGGTACAAATCAATGGGTCGGCGGAGAAGATTCTCTCATTAGACCAATCTACGACACGCTTCACACCCTAGAGCGCGGTTACCTACAGATACGCTCAGATGCTAGCATCCCCTATTCCCTTATTAGAAAGGTCCTCTTTACTTCAGAGAGCGCTGGCTGGCTTGACTTGGCACTTGTAGCTGAACAACGTTCTAGCTTATAGCTACCACTCTACCCTTTCTCGCTGGGCGAAGTCCTCACAACGTCCACGCAGATTATCGTTGACCACCACAGAACAAACATCGAAAGCGACAGCTGAATCAACTCTTTTAGCGTTGGCACTTACCCCCAAGATGCAGGAGTCAGAGTAGGAATTAAGGGAGTTACAAAAGCGCATTGATTCATCCACAGGTACTGACTCGGCAACAGCCCAGCCTAACCCGTGAAAACAGTTCTCTGGATATAGTCTCTCGTGTGTTGGCACCTGCTGGCATACCTCAACAGCCTGTCTGGGGTTCTCTCGGCCGATATACTTCCCCAAACCATGGAAGCATGTCTTACGCTGCAAAAGGGTCCCCTCTTCTAGCTCGCACCACCTCAGCGCCTCCTCTGGATCAACCTGAGAGATCTCGCCGTTTACATCATGGCGACAGAAGTCTCGCCATCTCCCAGCTTGGTTGCAAGTCTCTCTAGCGTAGTCAAAATCAATGTGAGAATAAGCCAGCGCTATCCCGAACCAACATTGATCTCGCCACTTCCTTGGCGGTATTGATGGGCACATTTCCTCTGATCTCTCTCGATCCATAGGAGCATGAAGCTCTGCGACGTCTGAGACACACTCCCACCGTTGCTCTGTAGCCACAACCATTGCACAGGACTCCAGAGCACCATCAGGGTCACCTTCTGACCACTGCCATGCTAGCGCTCTAAAACAGGCGTCTCTGAAATCACCTTGCCTAACCAAGCAGTCAGCCCAACTATAGAGGGAAGACTCTCCCTCACCACCATCATCGAGGTCAACTCCATCTGGTTTAGGGGGCACCTCGATATAGTCTGATATCTGTTGAGCAGGTTCTGATTCTGCGGTTTCAGGATCAACGTTAACCCCATGCACCACTCCTACTGAACCGCCGAGGCAGATGAAATAGAGTAATGTAAATCGCAAAATTCCCAACGTATCTACCTACTGCTGCACGTAACCAATTGCTCGCATAATCTCTTCAGTCATATCTTCGGAGTAGTCTCCTGTGTCCATATCGTCTGACACTAACAGGAGACGAGACAAACCAAAACCTACACCCAATAAGACAATAATTATTATCAATACGGCATTTCGCTTTTTCATGGGTGTAGAATAACCCACAATGACAAGTGACCCAGACCATAAAGCATCTCGTTTAAACGCGCCTGATCAGCATAATCACTACGTTGACATGCCGCTCGGCTCTAGAAAACAGGCGGCGCGAACGCCAAATAGAGCTCTAATATCCAAGCTCATGCGAGACCAAGACCACAGAGTCATAGAGTTATTATTACAAAACCCACGATTAAGAGAGAGTGATGTAATAACTATCGCATCAAGACGGCCGACAAGGGCCGCCATTTTAGAGACCGTCGCCAACCATCGGAAATGGAAGAGCAGGTATAATGTTAAGGTGACGATTTGCTGGAACCCCCACTCTCCAGACTATCTAGTGAAAGAGCTGCTTCCTAGCCTTATGCAACAAGATCTAAAAGCTATTATTGACGGCGGCCAATTATCAGAAGGTAGCCTATCGTACGCCAACAATTTGGTTAGGCCAGAAAACAATAAACCCGAGGAGACCACTTGAAAAAGAACATTCAGCCATTCCAAGGGGACGTCCTTGGGACAGTCTATGACCTACAAAGGGAGCTGCGCACACTAAAGGCTGTCATTTCTCAGCTGCTACAGGCACAGGTAGAGGGAGTTATTCCCGACCTTACAAACAGTGACATACAAGAGCTACTACACCTACCAGCGAACGCTTCTCAAGAAGAGGCACTTCAACGTATTCGACTACACCACGCACCTGTCTCAGGCAAAGTTGAATGCGACAGTTGCGGAAGTACTGTGATTGTCAGAGAGGGTGTTTCACAACAGCTATGCCAATTCTGCGGCAATGATATCGGGGAACTCAGCCGTCCTGCTCAACAGAACCAGCACGAGTAACATCTATCTCTCGCTGAGCGGGTTGGTTCTCGATTTGACCTTGATCGTCTGCATCTTCGATAGAAGCGTCGCCCTTCATCTCGTCTTTAAAACCCCGAATACTTCGGCCGAGAGCGGGACCCAGGCCTTTGATTCTGCTAGGCCCAAAGGCTATAATGACTACTGCCAAAATGATAAGAAGCTCAGTGGCTCCAGGCATTCCAACGAGAGGTAACATCTGCATTTATAACTCCAAGCACGCCGCTATAATTGGCGCTCATAATAGATACTTATCCCACCAGACACCCGTTATCCACAACAAGGCGACCAGCGCGAATAACCATCTTCGCCCTGTGCCCACCCATATACTGAATCAGGGTCGAGTATTCTGGTGGCTCTCCAGGTGGCGGGGCGAAAAGCGCCATATCACCTGCAGAACCCGGCCCAAGCCAACCGAGGTCCTCCCTATCTAGAACCTTGGCAGCGTTTCTAGTGACGCCAAGTAGCGCATCTTCTATAGGTAACCTGAATTCAACACACGCCATTGTCGCGCACGCCAGTAGATCCCTAACTGGAGAGCTTCCTGGGTTAAAGTCTGTGGCGATAGCCATGGGTACACCCGCATCTAGGAGTTTGCCGACTGGAGGGTATGGATCTCTTAGGTATAGCCTAGCCCCAGGTAACAAGACAGCCACGATGTCAGATGCCGCCATTGCGCTAATACCTTCATCATCCAGTCGCTCTAGGTGATCAGCTGAGAAAGCACCAATCCTAGCGGCCATCTTTGCCGCTCCAGTATGCTGGACCTGCTCTGCGTGTATTCTTCCGCCAAGACCTAAACTTATTCCCCTCCTCAATATCTCTTCAGACTCCTCAAGCGTAAATGCGCCACGATCGCAATAAACATCTATCTGATCAGCTAATTTAGCGGCTGCTGGGATCATCTGGTCCAAAACTATATCAACATACCCCTTGCGATCTGACCGCCACTCTTTAGGGATTGCATGTGCCCCCAGAAATGTGCTGCTAACACCTACAGGCCAATCGTTAGCCCTAAGTATCTGAAGCATCCGCATCTCTGTCTCAAAGTCTAGGCCATACCCGCTCTTTATCTCAACAGTGGTGACGCCTTGTAAGAGCCTCTCCTCTAGGCGTTGACGTAAAACAAGCGCTAACTCATCTGAACTAGAAGATCGTGTGGCAGCTACTGTACTGAGAATGCCGCCACCCTGCTCCAGAATCTCAGAATAATCAACACCTTCTAGTCTACGTCGAAATTCATCGGCTCGACTCCCCGCAAAAAGAGAATGTGTATGACAGTCAACTAGGCCTGGCAAACCAATAAACCCAGCGCCATCTACAACCTTCTCGGCAGGAGGTGCATCCTTAGAATCCCCAATCCATGCAACCTTACCGCCATGAAAAGCTATGGAAGCACCTCTATTTTCTCCTATTTTACAGCCCCTAAAAGGGACCATCGTAAGCAATGAACTCACATTTAAGACCAATAAGTCCAAAATCTCTCCAAATCACCTGTTGCGACCCTTGGTTTCAGTGTGCTACAAGGCCGCACGAATAATAACTAGCTGGACGCTAACCTAGCCTACCAGAAAGAAGAAACACACTAAGGATAAATCCGTGACAACCGCACTAAAATTAGCTCTAATCATCGCCCCATTCTCTATCGCTGGCTGTAGCAAAGGCACATACAACCAAGGTAACGACGGTTGGGATACTGGTGATGATACTGCCACTGACAATACAGACACAGGTGAGACTGACACCACTGACACCACTGATACCACTGACACCACCGACACCACTGATACAACAACTGTTGACTCTGGTGAGTGTGGAAACATGTGGGATCCAGTCGACATCACTGGCTGGACTAAGAGCTACACAATCGTTGAAGATGGAGTCTATGGTTCTGGCTTCATGTCGGGCGCTGGCCAAACTTGGGATGGCGCGGGTTACGAGGTCTACCAAATAGACGAGAGCGTATCCCTCGATACTGGAGAGGGGTACAACATGGCTGTATACATCTCTTGCGATCTCGACGGAGAGCCTGGACTCTTCGTATCAAGCTGGGAAGGCGAATACGTTGGAAGCACTGGCCCGATGAATATGCAGGGAACAGACAACCCTGGCCGTAAATACCTTCCAGCACCAGACGAAGTCGGGAACCTGGGTTCATGGAGCTACTCATACGATCTAGAGCTAGCCACTGAAGGAACAAGCATCGGTTCAGTCGCAACTTCTGGAACTTACGTTGAGCTCGGAATGGTTGACGTTGAGATAGGCGGCAACACCTATTCTGGATACAGACTTACCAACAGCTACCAGATGGTATTTGAAGGGTTGGGTGGCTTCGGAGCATTCGTCCGTGACGGATACATCGATCAGATCTGGGTAAAAGGTATCGGACTCTTCTCAGAGCAACACGACTCGGCATTTGATGATGGCACCTCTTCGTCAATGACAAAGACACTAGATTCCTTTACTGGTCTTACACCGATACAATAGTTATTGACTGTAGGCGGGCTGGTGTTTCAGCCTAAAAAGATTTATGAGGTTTCCATGATTCGTTCGACTCTTCTAGTTAGTGTACTCGCAATTTCATCCGCTGCATTAGCGGAAGATGGCAACGCCCATGGGCCGTTTGCTCAAAACCCAGGCCTAACAACAGGGGTCGTTAACGGGTTCTATGAATTGTATTTAGCTGCAGAAGAGATCGGTTCAAACATCACCCCGTCTGAAAGTCTGGCTGGAATAGAACACTCCCTAACTCTCGAGAACCCATCTTTATCTTGGGTAGAGGTTCACATCGGCACGACACGGGTAGGTTTACTCAAACCCCTAAAGTTTGGAACAATAGAGGGAGTGACAGCTGGGACATACGACATCTCTTACACCTACCCCAACGGTTACGTGAGGCACTTTGAGGCTACTACTGATGGGGAGATTATTGAGCCCACACCTGTTGAAGCCCCTGTTGAAGAGACAGTCGAAGAGCCTGCCTCGGAAGAGACTACAGAAGCGGCAGAGTAGCAAAAACTGACGCTGGCACGCTCAATAATCCGTCAAAATTGACTCAATTAGTCGACCAGTAAGGCAAACCCTAAGCAGGCAGCCTCAACCTATGGTAGTTTGATCTGGAGCACAACCAGCGGAGGCACCGTGCGTTTATCGCCACTTCTTTCAACGATAGTATTATCAATAATTCTTGTAGGCTGTGAGACAGACCCTATTGTCTTTGGGCCTAGCACGGTCATTGAAGAGACTGGTCTGCAAGACCGTGACAATGACGGCTATGACGAGACCATTGACTGTAACGACCAAAACCCATCTGTACATCCAGACGCTGATGAGATCTGCGACAACATTGACAATGACTGTGATGACGAAACGGATGAGCCTGGAGCCATTGATGGCGACCCATACTATGTCGACGGGGATGGGGACAGCTATGGCAACTCTGAATTGACCGAGCTTCTGTGTGAGCTAACCGAAGGCTACTCTGAGGTGGGTGACGACTGTGACGACGACGACGAGTTCTCATATCCTGGGGCAGAAGAGTTGTGCGACGGTGCAGATAACGACTGTAACCTTCTAATTGATGACGGTACTGACGCAGATAGCGACTCTTTTGACAATGTATGTGGCGGTGATTGTGACGACGACAACGAAAACATCAACCCTAGCGTAGATGAAATTTGCGATGGCGATGACAATAATTGCGACGGGCAAATAGATGAAGACTCAGCCGTTGACGCTACCACTTGGTATGCTGACGACGATCTTGATGGGTTTGGAGACCAGTACGATACAATTACATCGTGCGAACAACCCGAAGGATACGTCTTAGATGATCAAGACTGTAATGACTATTCGGATGAAGCCTATCCTGGGGCTATTGACCTCCTTGACGGACTAGACAACGACTGTGATGGCCACCGTGACTGGGTTGACCTAGGTGATGTAGAGGCAAAACTAGTCGGAACCTCCGCAAATTCTCTCACAGGATACGCTGTTTCAAGTCTTGGAGACATAGATGGGGACGGTTACGACGACATAGCTATAGGAGCGACCAACGAAAGCAACATACAGGGGACTCAAGCAGGGGCCGCTTACGTTGTTCACGGCCCAATCTCTGGATCAACTTCTCTAGGCAATGCCAACGCTATGATCTTTGGTGAGGTGGCTGAATCATACGCTGGAAGAAGCCTAGCTTCATGTGACTTCGATAACGATGGTTACGCAGATATGGCTTTGGGAGCTTGGGGAGACAGCACCTACGACACTGATGCTGGCGCTGTATACATTACTTACGGCCCATTTCCAGCCACCTCAACCATTGCCGACGCTAGATTAATTGGTGAATCAGCTTCTGACTATGCTGGCTGGACGATAGCTTGTGCTGGTGACGTAAACGGCGACAATAATGACGACCTACTTGTCTCTGCTCCAAACTACGACGACACATACGCCAACGTAGGAGCAGTGTACCTGTTACACGGACCTTTCGCAGGGGAGATAAGCCTAGGTGATGCTGACGCTATAATCGTCGGAGAAGCCGGTGGAGATCTACTCGGAGCCAGCGTTAGCTCTGCTGGTGACCTCAACAACGACGGGATGGATGACATTCTCATAGGTGCAACATCTAATGATGCTGGAGGGAGCGGTTCTGGTGCAACCTACCTACTGTATTCACCGCTATCAGGAACAGTGTCACTTGCTGACGGCGACGCAGATGCAAAGTTCATTGGTGAGGAGAGCGGCGATACAGCACGTATCATTACAAACGCTGGTGATGTGGATGGCGATGGTTACAACGATATCCTCATTGGAGCGCTGCTAGCTGACGCTTCTGGTGTAGACAGAGGTAGGGCCTATCTTTTCTACGGACCATACGGCGGGGACACTGATCTATCTACGGCAGATGTAATCCTAGACGGTCAGGGGGATAATGCATGGGCTGGAACATCTGTTGCTTCTGCAGGGGACATCGATAATGACGGCTATGATGACATCCTTATAGGTGCGCCAAGTAATGGCGCAGGGCTAACTTACCTGTTCTATGGACCTGTCTCAACAGGCAATAGACACCTAGGTTACGCTGACGCGATATTCTTCGGAGAGAGCAACGGCGACAGCTCTGGCTGGGCGGTCTCTGCGGCTGGTGACGTAAATAACGACTCCTGGGGAGACATCTTGATCGGTGCTAAGTCCGAACCCACTGGAGGTACAGACGCTGGGGCTGTCTACGTTGTGCTTGGCGGCGGCAGGTAGACATTGTGAGGCTTGAGTATGTTGTCGCTACAGCGATGGCGATATCACTAAATGGATGCACATCCTTCTGCTCTGGAGCTGGGTGTGATGAGGGGTTCCCTTCAACCATAGCGGTAATACACTTAAGTGGGACTGAAAACACGGATGATATTATCAATCCAGTTGACGGATACAACAGCATATCGGGGCTGGAGAGTGACGGAAACGGCTGGGCGGCTGCGCTGCACTTTGATGAAAGCTCCGTAGGTGGGCTAATATTGGGAATCCCTGCTGAATCTAGAGTCGTGATGGTAAACCACCTTCGTGAGGAAGGCGGAGGTGGCACTAAAACCCTCCAAGATAGCGTGATTAATACTCTACAATCCTCAGTGACGGGCTCAGACTTCGGAACATCCGTGACCTACATACCAGACATGAATGGAGATGGGTTGCCAGAATTAGCTATTGGTGCACCAAGTGAAACGGGAGGTGGTACGAACTCAGAAGCTGGGGCGGCCTATCTCTTTATGGGCCCAACTTTCGACGATGATTCCGCTAATTCAAGTGAGATACCAAAGGTAAGGGTTATCTCTGAAGCTGCCTATGATCACTTAGGAGAGGTTGTTGAAGGCTGTGAAGATCTAGACGGTGATGGTCTGGGAGATCTACTTATTGCATCACCTAGAGCCTCTCCCGAAGTGCGCCTGTCTGGTAAGGTGGGGCTGCTTTCATCAAATCAATTAGAGACCACTGCAGCAGAGATCCAGGCTGGCTCCCTAACTTCCAATTGGGTTGGGGCCAGTGGTGGAGACTCCCTAGGCTCGAGCCTATCCTGTATGTCTGGGACTATAGCCATAGGGGCGCCTTACGCTAATAATGCCACATACTCCAATGCTGGGGCGGTCTATTTACTCAGAAGCCCGAACCTTGACTCAGGATCAGTTGACGATATCGCTTGGGTAACGCTTACAGGGGAGAGCGATGAGCAGTATTTCGGAAGCACCTTGGCAATGGGTGACATAAACGGAGATGGAGATATAGAAATAGCGGTTGGCTCACCAGGATACCGAGGCGGAAGAGGGCTAGTTTCGGTCTATTCGCTCGCTGATATCGAGCTGGGTGACTTCAGCCCCACTTGGGAGATAGAGGGGTCTGTCGCGGGCGATCGGTTCGGTTCTCACATAGAAATAGCTGACCGAAACGGCGACAACATAAAAGACCTTTGGGTAGGTGCACCCAGAGCCAACCCGAGCGGCTTGAACCTGTCATTTTACTCAGGGGTTCTTTATCTATTCTATGGATATGCAACTGTTGATGGCCTTGAGACGGTTTATGCTGACGCTGATGATGCGGACATCACCTGGCACGAAGCAGTAGGGTACAGAAAACTGGGTTCAAACTTCATAGTCGGGGATATGAATGGGGATGAAGCAGCTGATCTAGTGGTTCTCTTAGGGGCGCCTTAATACTCAAGCCTGTTGGCGCATAACCTCCAGAATAGAGTCATGGACTCCACCATTAGTGCCACATACTCCATCTTTCAGAGGGGTCTGCGTATTGAACACGTAAGGCTTTCCATGGCGGTCCGAAGACTTACCACCTGCCGCCTCTACAATTGCTACACCTCCAGCGATGTCCCAAGCATTTCTAGGCTTATTGGTAAATGTGGCATCTGCCTGTCCCGCTGCGACTAGACCAAACTTGTAAGCGACAGATCCGACTGGGTTGAGATCTAATTGTTCCTTCCATGGGTCAAACCAACCTTTACTCATCTCTGTCCTAGAGCAGACAACCTTACAACCATCGAGCTTCTCTCGTGAACCCACAACAACTGGTTCGTTGTTGTACCATGCGCCCTCGCCAACTATTCCAGAAAACAACTCCTCTGTAATCGGGTTGTACAAGACCCCTACAACAGCGTGATTGTCCCATACATAGGCGACAGAAACCACAAACTGGGGGATTCCCATAGTAAATTCACGGGTGCCATCAAGGGGATCAACAATCCAGCACCCACGGCAACCTAGGCGTACAGGGTCATCAACGGACTCCTCTGACAACCAGCCTGCTTCGGGTAAACCCTCACGTAAGATTCGCTCTAGTATATCGTTAGCAGCTAGGTCTGCGTCTGTAACTGGGTTGTCCTCACCCTTATCCTTTACGGTGTATTCATCCTTATAAAAACCTCTAATAGCAGCGCCTGCCTCCAAGGTTGCTCTGACCGCTAAATCGTGAACAAACTTCAACTCCATTGTCTATCTCCTTTTTGCTGGTGACTACTAACCCAGCAACACAGCATAGGTAGCCAATTGCTCGATTACAAGATAGCTGCAGGCAAGACCCCGAGATGAATCAATGCCAAAATTGCTCGTAATATTTCTCACAGTCCTAGTCGACCTGATTGGCTTTGGAATCATCATACCGCTACTACCGTTCTATGCGGAGCTTCCAGAGTTTAGCGCTACTCCGCTGCAGATCGGGCTTTTGATGGCGATCTATTCTCTAGGGCAGTTCATATTTTCCCCACTCTGGGGTTCGCTATCAGACAGACATGGTCGCCGACCTATTTTACTCTTTTCAATAGGAATGGGAGCGCTTTCGCTCGCTGGGTTTGCAATGGCGAAAACCCTCTGGATGCTATTCTTGGCCCGAGGCCTCCACGGTATATTTGCTGCAAATATATCGACAGCTCAAGCCTATATTGCGGACATCACTCCCCCTGATAAGAGAGCTATGGGAATGGGGATGATCGGAGCTGCGTTTGGGTTGGGTTTCACTGTAGGCCCATGGATAGGCGGTGAGTTGTCTACCTATAGCTACACACTACCAATATGGGTCGCTGCTGGTTTGTCGGCCATCAACTTCCTCTTGGCGCTGGCGATCCTTCCTGAATCATTAGACCTTTCAAAAGGTAAACCTGAACGTGGACCTAAACCACTAGATCCAAAATCAATCAACTATGTAATGACAATGCCTACAGTCGGTATAACCATCGGGCTCATGTTCATGGTCACCTTCTCGTTCTCTATGATGACATCTTCTTTCGCCCTTTACGAAGAGCGCCTCTACGGCCTTGGCCCTCAGGAGATCGGAAGGCTAATGGGAATTATTGGGCTAATTGGTGTGTTCGTGCAGGGGTTTGCCATCGATAAACTAACTAAACGGTTTGGGGAAGAGGCCCTTATTCGTCTTGGTGTACCTCTTGTTGGCTTAGGGCTGTTAGGTTTTGCCTTCGCTGGCCCTACTGAGACAAGCATAGTCTTCTCACCACTTGGCGCTGTCTGTGCCTTTTTTGCTGTAGTATACGGGTTCACCCAGCCGAGTATGTTCTCAATGATTTCACTGCGTAGCCCGACCGAGGCTCAAGGACTCGTTATGGGAATAAATCACTCACTATCAGCCCTAGCTAGGACAATAGCCCCTGCTATAGCTCTAGCTATGTTTGGTTACATTGAACCCGCCGCTCCATTCTACGCTGCGGCCATTCTGCTCGTATTTGGTGCCTATATCGCTCAGATAGCGACGCGGCCGCCTAACAGTCCTCGCCCAGTGGTGGAATCGGCTTAAATATAGCCTCTATGACTGGTATGTGGGGCTTAAGGTCGTCCATAGCCCAGTGGCCAGACTCATAGATCTGGTCTGCCTTTGGAACAAGGTTTAGCGCGTTGAGGGTCTTGGAAAACGATACCCATGTGTTTGCGTAAGGTTTATTACTGAGCACATTACTACGAACAAGCTGCTGTACAGGATAAAAAAGCACCGTTCCAATTCGAGGGGCAAAACAGTCAACTCCTAATATGAAGACATTTCTGTGGCCATCTAGCCTCCCCTCCATAGCTGACTGGAAGCCAGCTTTAACGGGGACATTGTTTACAAGGCCTCCCTCAATAAGCCTAGTTATTCCGTATTCAGAATAGAGCCGACCCATCAACAGGTGCATCCGCTGATCATCACGGTGAATATCGTAGTGAATAAGTCCAGGAATGCCCGCAGAGAACCCTGCTGCATCAACACAGTCTGCCTCCATCGTCAAAGGGTCCCTCCCGAAGACAACCTCCCTCAAGGCCTCTGGTTCTGAGATAAACTCCTTTGCGACCGCGGCTAAGTTTCTCAATTTAAATAGCCGCTTTACCCGAAACTTAGAACCTGGGCTCACAACGTCATCAAGCAGGTGCTCGTAATACTCAAGCTCATGTTTAAGGGCGCCAACTGATAGGCCTGTAGCTACAATGTGCATTGGGACTGGCAACTGCTCCATAGTCAGAGTGTTGCCTGACTCATCGGTAAAAAACTCCCCCACACTGCGGCGAAGATGTAGTCTCAACGTAGCAGGCAGGCCATATCGAGAGGGCTCTTGACCTCGGTCGAACACTTGGCCCCAAGATATCTTACTCGAAGCCGCGTGCATCGCAGCAGGATCGTGACGCAAACGTCGAGCCCTATAAAGGCCGATCAGCGCACCTATAGATGTACCACATATAAGAGACGGGTTGAGCATGTAGCGGTCGAGCATAGTCAGTATTCCGCCATAGCCAAATCCAGCGCCACCACCACCGCCAAGTACTAGTATCAATTTACGGTTACAGATTTCACGCTCTAAAGACTCCCTATCCAAAGGCTGTGACTCGAGGAGTTGCTTCCTAGCGGTCAATGTGCATTTGACCAAAGAGGGCAATACATTCTTTAGTTGAGATAGGTCCAGCGCAGTGGCGGTCTGTAGGAAGGATAATTTTTCACGAACCAGCCATGAATGTGCGCTGATTGCCTCGATTACATCTACATCTACACCATCTGAGTTCCTGACAACGGTCATCTTGGCGAAATTAATTACATACCTAGTACGATCTATCATCGGCTTTTGTTCAGGGTCAGATCCTCCCTCCAGCCAATTTGAGACCAGAATCACCTCTAGATCATCAAAGCCCTTTCGGTGGCTAAGTAGTGATTTATCATCCAGTCTCAACATCTCTCCTGTGACACAACGACTTTAGGATCTGCGTCGTCTGAAGCCAATGTAACCTCAAAGAACTCCTCTACCGCCGTAGCTGGGTCAACTGGGCGAAAAACTGACCAATCACCTGGTAATAGCGAACGATAATCACGCCAACCAAACCGCCTTCCAACAAGCACAACTGCACCTCGGTCCTCAGAGCGCCTGATCAACCTACCTGCCGCCTGTACAACCTTGGCCATGCCTGGAATTAAGAATGCGTAAGAAAAACCATCTCCGTAACGGTCCTCACACCATTCAGAAATTCTGCTGCGCTCGAGACCTACAGGAGGTAGCGCTGGACCAACAACAACCACACTCTTGAGAGCGCCAGACGGCAGGTCAACTCCCTCTGAGAATATCCCACCAAGCACAGCATGGAGAGTGACCATTGAGTCTGGTTCAGCGCCACTATTCATTAGATTCGATAAAAATGCTACACGCTCCTCATCAGACATTGAGGGACTCTGTATACGGTTAGATCGGCCTGGAGATTTCACCTGCTTAGCGATGGATCTCATAACCGCATAAGATGAGTAGTAGACCGCCACATTACCAGGTGTTGCTGTTATCACATCTGATATTAAAGAGACTGTTGAGGCTAGGTGGGCAGCACGATCTCGGTAAGCTGTAGAGACCCTAGTGGCCAAAAATACAGCTCTATTAGATGATGGAAACGGTGAAGGGTGCTCAGACTCCACGACCCTATCATCCACCAAACCCAGTAGGTCCCGATGATAGGTCATCGGCTCAAGGGTTGCAGAAAGTAGCACTGCAGCACTAAAGGAAGAGAACTGGCGCCTCATAAATCGAGACGGGTCTAAACACACTAAGCGAAGCCTACAGCCTATGTCTGGTTGGTCAGTGAAAATGTGAAGCGTCTCATCCCCGCTCTTAACTAGGACCTCTACAAACCTCTTAAACTTGCGCGTTAGCTCACTGTAAGCGTCTCCTTCACGTGGTCTAGACGCCCTGAGCAACATGTAATCTACAGCCGCCCTGTCTATTCGATCCACCATGGCGGTAAATGTCCCTACGTCTAGCTCGATTTCCCACTCCGTATCCGAATCAGGGACACCCTCATCCTCATGACTAGAGACAAGAGCACGGATATCATTCACGATGGAAATATGTGCCGAAGCATCGCGACCGTAGATTTCAACTAACCAATCCGCTGTCAGCTCTGATTCACTGGATGAGATCGATGGAGACCCATACCCCCTACTTCGACCGACTAGGTTGTGAGCCTCGTCCACCAGTACCACCCAATCATCCCAGCCCTCCCTAAATAGAGAGGAGAAGCCCATAAATGGGTCGAAAGCATAGTTATAGTCACCTATGACCATGTCGGCATTTTGAGCCACCTCCATAGATAGAGCGTGTGGGCATACTTGGTGCTCCTGTCCATACTCAATGGACTTATCAGTACCAAAGACCACCTCAGTGAGCGCACGGGCTACTAACGACTTGGACTCAACCTTATCAAAATGGCCTCGAGCATATTGGCACATCTCGGGGCGGCAGTCTAAGACGTCATTCAAACAGACCTTCTCTCTGGCTGTAATTGAGACAACTCTCAGTGGAAATTCTGAGATGCCTGATCGCCCTACACAGTCCAAGACAGTACGCTCAACGATCTCCCGCTGAGTTCCACGAGCCGTAGCGAAAAACAACTTAGAACCTAGCCTTGCAGACTCGGAGAGCGCACCGTGTAAAACGGCAGCTGTCTTTCCAGTTCCTGTAGGCGCACTCAAAAGAAGTTGCTGCCCTCTAGCAATAGCATCTGTTACCTCCCTCGCCATTGACAACTGGTGACTCCTAGGGGTCTCATGGGGGAAAGGCACCTCAGAACTGCGACGTAACTCCCTCCATCTAAGCCAGTCTTCACGTCTATGAACCAACTGACTCAAGCGACCAATTATCTCCCTGCGAACTCGCGCTCGATCTGGGATGACAGGCAGGCTTACACGGCCTCCATCAGCGAGTGAAATAACGACCAAGTCACCTGTTACATCTTCTCGGCCCATCTCACCCAAGAGCGCGATGTAATACTCAAGCTGCTCACACCAATGTGGCCAATCACGAGAGCAAGTGCCGTCTATTCTACTCGTTGGTAAGAGGGTGCTTTTTATCTCCTCAACGACCCATGACTCCCCAGAATCGGATGTTATTAATCCATCAATCCGCCCAACTACTGTACATTCCCAATCATCGACAAGATACGTGACCTTTATCGAGACCTCGGGGATATAATTAGGGTCTTGCTCAGAAGCAGCATCCTGCCAATCCCTGTGAGCTAGCCGACCTGCCTCTAGTCGAGCCGCTGGGCTGTATGCCGCCGCACTCCTCAAATCTCCAGATAGACCTCCGCACTCTAATAGGTCTCGCACACCCACCGTGAGGTTTCGATCGGAGTCAGAATACCTACATGGCATCTATTGATAGGCCTCAGCTACGGCGCTGGAGCTACAACAGTGTAATCAAACTCAGCGGCATCGAGCATGGGGCCTATTGTAGCTAGATCACCCGCCAGGGAAAAGACTAGGGACGAGGTGTCAAAATAACGCTCGGCTATTACCTGCATCTCTCCATTAGTATCTGACATAGTCAGCTCTAAATCCCTCCCCCAAGTGTCGGGGTTCATGTCATTCATCATCCTATCAGCGAACCTGGAGGCTAGCCCCGAACGACTCTCTGCAGAGTCCACTGCGCCAGCCAAGACTTGAGCCCTAGCTTTACCGCGCTCTGCTTCTGAGAAGCCCAAAGCGGCACCGTCAAGCAGACCTATTAAGTCATTCAACGCCTCAACTGTTGCATCACCCCTAACTAAACTGTGGGCATAAAAACCACCGCCACCGACTGAGCGGTTGAAGCGAGCACGTGCTCCGTATGTGTAACCCTTCTCTTCACGCATAAGTGAGTTCAGTCGAGATGTGAAAGAGCCACCCATAACAACACCTGTCATATCTGCGGCGTATCGCTCTATATTTTGCGTAGAGGGACCCTCTCCTAGTACATAAATAGATGTCTGGCTCGCACCAGGGTCGTCAACGAAAACCATCCTAGGCTCAGCCAAAACTCTCTCTGGGATCTCTGGGAGTTCGCTTGGGCCCTCCCAGGCACCAAAAGCCTGTTCTAGAGCTGATGTGATCTCTTCACGCGTTGTGTCTCCGACCACCACGTAACCAGTAAAATGTGGGGAGATCATCCGCTCATAATTGTCCACAACCTGCGCGAGAGTCATGTCATTGATGGATGATGGTGTACCGTAAATGGAGCGTCCCCAAAGGTTACCCTCTTCAACCCAAGCTTGGAGCCCTACCTCCGCGCTCAAGCGAGTCCCCTCTTCACGGTTAGAGAGTGAGGTTAGGTAGCGCTGGTTGTGTACCCTACTCCAGTCCTCTTCCGTGAACTGAGGGCGAAGAACCATGTCGGATAGCAGCCCTAGGGCCTCGCTGAGAGTCGCGGGATCACAACTGAGATTAAACTCTAAAGAGGTATAATCTACTGAGCCTGCCCCAAGACCAACGGCCAATTCTGAGGCGGCTTCAGCCATTTCAAGGCTAGAGCGTTGACCTGCGGACTCGCCCATCATCGCAGCTGTCATATAAGCCAAGCCCTCTTGGCCTACTGGATCGTGAATACCTCCACCATCCATCACCATACTCAGAGAGAGCATTGGTAGCCTATGATCCTCAATAAGCCATACCTCACTACCATTCGATAGCTCGAAGACCTCAGGTGAAGGTGGCTCCCATACTGGAAGCGCACCAGGGGTCGGAATGGGTGTTAGCTCCTCTAACGGCTCAACCGATGCTTCCACCTCTACAACTGGAGATCCAGCACAGCCTATAATCGATAAAAACAGAATCATTGCGCACCTCCCTCAGGTGATTGTTCAGTCGGCTCGTCTGGCTCTGGTATTGGTAAAACACGTAAAACTGAGCTTCTCTCTGTCGTTAGGTACCGACCTATTACTTCGGCCACATCTTCTGGAGTTACATCGCGATGCCTTTGCAGGTCGGCCTCGACACCGTCAGCCACACCTGTGTGAAACTGATACAACTGTAGGCTCTCAGCCCTCGCCAATAGACCCTCTAGCCCCTCCACGACTGAACGCTCAGAGCGAAGATTAAATGAAGCCAATTCCTCAGGTGTTGCTGGTAGATCACCCGCGAGGTTCGTGAGCTCTTCAAGAACTACCGCCTCTAGGTGGTCCAGATCTGCATCGGGCTCGGCTACCATGTAGACCATAAAAATCGAACCATTCTTGGAGGACATTTGAGATGCCCACATCTGCTGAACTCCCTCTCCCCCCATCACTAGCCTACGGTCTAAGCGAGAGGCCGCGGTGCCTGATAGTAGATCACTGATCACATCTAGCTCGGCGTCTCCCTCGGCAAAAAAGCTCGGTGTTGGCCACGCCATTATGACTGCTGGTGCCGGCACATCTCTATGAAGATCTTTCCTCGCGACCACAGGGGTATCAACAGCCTCAACAACCGCGTGAGCAGGGACCACCGAAGGTTGTAACGGACCAAAATACTCTGCAACTCTCGCGCGGACGTGATCCTCATCAAAATCACCTGCGACCACAAGGGTCACATTGTTAGGCGCATACCAGCTGTCATAAAAGGATTGAACGTGCTCGAGTGAAGCGTTCAGAAGGTCCTCATGAGATCCTATTCCCGATAGCCTGTAGGGGTGACCTTCAGGGTAGATCATGGCTGGAATCTCTAACCAGACAGGTCCGTATGGAGGATCTTCATAGTTCTGCCTAAGCTCATTGCGAACAACCTCTCGCTGAAGATTGAGCTTATCTTGTGTAATGTCTAAGCCAGTCATTCTGTCTGCCTCTAGGAAGAGCAGAAGGTCTAGTACATTGGATGTTCCCCATGAGTAATAGTTCGTTACGTCATCCATAGTAGATGCGTTGTTCGCGCCACCAGCGGCCTCCATTACGGGATCAAACTCAGCAACTCTATCGGTCCCCATAAACATTAGATGTTCGAACAGGTGAGCAAATCCAGATGCCCCTGAGGGATCATCAAAAGAGCCTACCCCGTACCAAAGATCTACGACCACCTGCGGCAGCGCATGGTCCTCCATTAACAAAACTGTCATGCCGTTATCCAAAACGTATGACTCGTGAGGTATCTCAACCGCAGATGCGGTCATAACCATAGTCGTCAATAGTGAGATCATTTGCCCTCCAATAATTGGTACCTATCCTTAGCCTGAGATCGTTTAAAAGGTAGCAAAAAACAGATCTGAAACTAGGTTATTGACTAAACCCCAAAAATATAGGACTCTGATTTCTGTGAAAGCTAGTTCATCGCAATCATCAGTCGGCGCCAACAGGCAGTTTAAGCTAATCAGTTGTCTCGGAACAGGGGGCTTTGGCGAGGTTTATCTCTGTGAAATGAGCACATCATCGGGCTTCACTAAGACTGTAGCCCTAAAGATCATGCGAGCCGATGTTCAGCACAATGACGACACTGCGCAACGTATGCGAGATGAAGCTAAACTGCTGGGCATGATGAGGCACCGTACTATCGTTGGGGCCGATGACCTTGTAACGGTGAGTGGTCGACCAGCAGTAGTTATGGAGTATGTCCCAGGTGTAAACCATAGCTGGATTATTCA
>Ga0115011_10000664_pt1 | contig 26976 bp, 20 predicted proteins | sample TroAtlMetagenome_2_FD_88705 | JGI IMG/M metagenome (GOLD analysis project Ga0115011, IMG submission 88705) | Marine eukaryotic phytoplankton communities from Atlantic Ocean - Tropical Atlantic ANT8 Metagenome | ecosystem: Environmental > Aquatic > Marine > Oceanic | place: Tropical Atlantic...
ACCGAAAGTACTTCTCTTTGTCTAAATGTATTTACAAAGGTATGTAAATATTCAGCTAACATTCTTTCTTCATTATATATTGCCAAAGCATTAACACTATCCAATATCACAAAACTCCTTTCACTCAAAGTTCTTCTCATTTGATACATTGTCCTCAATAATGCACTTTCAAGCATAATTGGAGAATCAATATAAGAGATATTAGTGTGTTCTGTATTTGTTCCACCTAATATCCCTGATGAAACCATATCCAAAAATTGAATGTTCCCTGTAGGGATTCCTAGTGATTCTAAACCTTCAATAATTTCATTCGCACCTCTTGAAGCAGAAATATACACACCTCCCATCTCAAAGACGTTTATTAATGGATGAATTACACTTGCAGTGACTGTGAATGAATTTGATGTCCCGCATCTAACTTGAATAGAACTATTCAACCCAACCTCACTTAATTGCTCTGCTATTTTCTGATCTAATTCTATCATTTTAATTCACCTCTAACTTGAAGAACCCCATTTTAACATCGGAGTAAGCATTACTCCGATTGAAGTTAATTCTACAGCATATTTTGCACGACTATGGGATGTACCTCTCATTTTTACAACTTGTAAAAATCTTAGTAAATGGCCCATTCTTTCAACATCTCCCAATACAATAATGCCGTCACTGATGGCTTCTTCAACACCAAAAGAGGACCACATATTTACTCCAGATTTTTCTGAAGTAATTTCTGAAATCAATAATGTAGTGCATCCAAGAGTGGATAACTTTTTTCCTAATGTAAATAGGAAGTCTCGAATTAATTGTTCGCTTTGTATCTTATAACAAAGTGTTGTTACTGAATCGATAACTAATCTAGTTACTCCGATTGTGTTTACAATATCGGTAATTGCTTTAATTAATGCATGAATATCTCCCAAATCAAATGTTGCTTTAGTCAAGCCAAGCCAAGAATACAAAACATCCATATCAAATACATTAATCAAACCTTTATCTACCATTTGCATGTCAAAGAAATCATATTGACGTACATTATCAAGCAATTTCACAGATGGTTCTGTAGCAGTAAAATGCGCACATGCCTCTCCATTTTCTGCACCTCTTACTAGAAACTCTAACCCTAATGTAGTCTTACCACAACCACAAGATCCTGCGGCTAATACTGTAGATCCATAAGGTATTCCTCCACGCAATATTTCATCGAGACCATGAATGCCTGTTACACATCTGTCTCGGACATACCCTGCTGCAGATTCCATGTGATTCATCACCTCGTGTACTAATTGGGTTCATGAAATCATGGGTTATTTTGAACCTGGAGTGCCATCTTCTAAAGGAATCCAATTAGACGAATTAGAAAATTCATTATTATTCCATACAAGTGAGTATCCATTATTTATATTCCAAGTACTATCCCAATTAAAATCTATTAAATTATAAGTTAATGCCGAATTATATTCTGCATACTGAAATAAAATTTGACCACCGCTTGACTCAAGAGAATTTATCTGACCACTTCCAAGTACACCTGATATACCCATATCAATTACCAAAGCGGCACCTAAATCCTCTTGTATTGAAGGATTTCCAGAAAGTAAAAGATAACTTTCACCAGGAACTACTCCCATAGTTATCAATTCATGTGCAGATACTACATCATTTGTAATTCTAGAAACACTCCATCCTGACAAGTTTACAGCAAATTGATCCCTATTGTGTAATTCAATCCATTCTGGCCCTCCTGAGTTGGGATCTATCATTATTTCTGACATGAACAACCTATCTGCAAAACCTGCTCCTATGTGTACTTCTAAACTAATCAATACAACCTCATCTGACATGTGCATTGTTCTACTTATTGAAACACTTGAAAATGAGCTGTTTCTATGAGTACCATCATCAAACAATAATTCTCCAACTCTTGATGAATTGGGTGAATCTTCTACTCTTACCAATAATCTAACATCATAATCCTCATTTAATCCTAAACCTTTACTAAATGTATCTTCTGTTAAAGATTTCAAAGAATCTACTTTTAATGTTGATAATCTGCCTCTTTCACTTAATAAACCTGGAATTAATGCACCAGAATTTAATTCCTCGGGAGTTAACAAATGCCAATCTACTGTTGCATTTTCCGTATCTTTTAATCCATTATCATATGGTATATGATATCCCTCACTACCTGTGAGTTTATCCATTGCTTCGACAGCGGAACGTTCCAACCTATCTATATCAGGAGTATTTGGGCCTAATTGTAGTTGTGCAAGTGATAAAAATGCAGTGACAAGCATGAGAAATAATATGAACGCTGATAAAAATTCTATAACTGCAGTCATTGCATTTTCATCGCGATGCAAATCGTCTTGGTGTCTCTTCACAAAACTGACAGGGCTGGCAAAGGAAATAAGGGTGATGTTTCTAAACACTAAATTTACTCATAATTCAAAAGTTTTTTTTATTCTCAATAATTATATAAATCCCCAAAATCAGACTCTTTTGCCATCATGTGACCGTTTGATATTTACGATATAGATGAGTCCTATTAAATCGTGGGTTATACTACAGTGCGCTCGGCAGATTTTTCTGCAAGGAAAAAAATGAGTAGAATCAGTGTATGTTTAGTATTTCTTTTTGTGGTTTCCACAATACCAATAGCAACAGTTTCTGCCAATTCTAATATTGATATGGGGTTTGAGGAAACTAATGCATTTCAGCAGGGTGTTAGTTATCCTATTGAAGATACTATTCCACTAGAAATTTATGCCAAGAACTTTGATCAATCTGATGCATTTAATAGTTTAAGATGGATTGAATGGTCTTTTTGTGAAGGGAATATGTCTATGTCTGGGTGTGACGAAAATAACTCAATAGATAATGGAACCACATATACAGCAAATATCGCTCCAAATGCGAAGAAGTTGATTTCATTCGGGACATTTCAAGCACAAAATAGTGGAGATTATACATTAGAGGTTAGTTACCAAGAAAACGATATTAATGCTTTAAATGATGAAATATACGTTGTCATTACGATAGTAGATGCATTTACTGATTTCCAAGTCGATACAACTTATGAAGTTCTGCCAGATGTAGAAAATTTGAATGTTTACAATGGATATACAATATATAATTCAAACATAAATTATGCATTAACATTAAACGGTTCAGTTGAAAATTGGCAACAAAATAGCCCTGCAGAAATAGGATGGCAATTATTAGAAGGTGAAGTTATATTTGCTGAGGCCATGACAACTACTGCGAATTTTCCTGTTGATACTGAGGAATTAACACAACTAAGTGTTGATTTACCATTCTTAAATTCACCAAGAGAAGGTCTGTTTACACTAAAATATGGATTGTTTGGTGTCGGAGAAGATATGAATCATCTAAACAATGTACATTATTCTCAAATTATATTTGACAATTCATTAGACATTACAATTAATGAACCTGAATCATTAATTGATCCAGAAGGAGATATCTGGTATGCGGGATTAAATTCTATGAAAGTTGTTGTGGAAAATAATGGTAATGTTTCAACTTATAATTACAACTTAAAATTAGAACAAATATATGACGGAAGTTACACAGACATAATTCAGATTTGTGGAGATATTGATTTACACCCTGGTGAATCAAAAACTTGTTTGTTTGATTTACTTAATCCAGGAATTACTAATTTGACTATAACCATAGACGAGTCTTATCAAACATATGTTGATAAAAATACATTAGATAACAATTTGTTAATCCCTGCTGAAATAATTGCAGGAGAATTAAATGCCAGTGTAATTCTTGAAAGAGAAGATGGAATATTCACGTTTGACGATTCAATTCACTTAATTGCATCAGTTAGTTCTAATGCCCCCACTCCTCTAAGCTTTGATTGGTCAAGAAATGGTTGGTCAATGGCTACTGGAGAAGAAGTAAACCTTACTGCTAGACATATGGGTACGGGAACTCATCAAATGACTCTCACTGTAACTGATTCACTAAATAGAGTGATGTTTGTCGATTTTGAATTAATCATTGTAAATACTACTTTCTTTTCATATGGAGGAGACATGATTTATGGCGTGGCTCCAACTAGATCTGCTGCATATGTAGATGTAAATTTAGAATTAGTCCCTGAGAGACTAATATATTCAATAGATGATGCATTAACTCCATTATTCACATTAAATGTGGAAACAATCAATAGTTTGAATGTTGGGCAAGATCCAGGATTAGAAAGGTTAGATATGACTTTTGACTTAGACAAACTATTACCTAATGAAGTTAAAGACAACAGTTCAATTCAAATGTATTGGATTGAAAATACTACTGACTCTGTACCCATACAAATTAATTCAAACTACATCACATTAGAACAAAACTCAGGATTATATCACATCAACACTCCTACTGACGGAATGTTTTTGATTACGGCAATTGTAGATTCAATCGATTTATCAATTACAGATTTACAAGCAATTCCATATAAGTCTGGAGGAATGGAACTAACATGGAATGTTCTTGGAGATACAGACAACCCATTAATTCTTGATTGGGAGATTTATCGTAAAATCGGTACTGAAGAGCTTTTAATTCCTTTTGGAGAGTTAAATGAAACTTCACCTGAAGATTGGGAACAACTTACACAAAACAAATTATCTGATTCTTTTGGTGTAGATACACCAATAACACTTACAGAAACTGAACTTGTTCACGCTGTACAATGTGTAGATGAATTAGATTCTGAGGGGCCTAATTATACTTCAGAAGTTAGTAACTGTTACAAATTAGAATTTAATCAAAGATGGTATGATCCAAATCCATTAAACGAGGATGAATGCGCATCATACGTTGTTGTGGCAACAAATAGACAAGGTAAAACAATGTGGGAAAATGGTGCTGTAAGTGGGATTGATGAAGAAGGTCAATCATTTAGTGTGTGTGGAGATAATAAAGCACCACTAATTATCTTAAGTAATCTTAATCAAGAAGTCATATATGATAATTCAACAACTTGCTTAGAAGAAAACCTAGACTATTCTCGTTGCTATTCTGTAAAATTAAAATGGAATTGGCCAATGAGTATTTCTGAATCGGTTGATTTCAAACTTTATAGAACAGAACAATATGTAACTGATTTACAATTTGCAATCCCATTAAATACATATGAAAACATTAATCCAGGTGCATCAATAGAATACGTGGACAGTGGCACAAATGTACTAAAAACATTTACAGACGGAGAATTTGAAAATATAGAAATAGATATTGGTATTCGTCCAGATCGTGTTTATTATTATTATTTGGCACCTATAGATGCCCTAGGAAATGAGAGAACTGTCCCAGTACTAGGGAATTGGATTGAAGTAAATGTTGAAGAAGTTGAGATTTCAACATATCATCCAGAATGGATTCCAACAGATGAGTGTGGAGTACAGAATGGTGATGGAAGTTCTTGTGCTGATACAATAACAGGTACTGACTTTGAAATAGAATTACTAGAATATTTGGACAAATCTACATTCCAAATAGCGGGGTTAATTACAATCATAGTTTTGTGTTTAAATTTTGTATTAATCCCATATTCATTACAAGAAAGGAAAAAGGCAAAACGTAGAATTGACCACATGATAAAAACTGGTGCATGGGGCGACTTTGAAGACGATGAAGACTATTAATGGCTACACTCTCGCAAATACATGCAAAGTAAGCCATTAATTCTAACATTGATGATTTTATTATCATTAATGGCGGGTTGTGTTGAAGATATTCGTGAAGAACAATCAGTCGAAAAAACTGATGATTTAAGAAAGGCAGATGATTCTATCATCAATACAAATAATAATTTATCTTCACAAATAAATAATGATGAGACCATAATAATAAATGAAATTCAAGATGATTTAAGAAATCCAGTAGTAGAAAATATGACTCAAGAGGAATGTGAAAGAGAAGGTGGAGTTTGGATTGAGGCCATTGAAGAACGTAGTGAAACTGTGGGACATGATTCTGCTATGAGCGTCATACGTAAAATGGGAGGGATTACTGATAATAATTCCATAGATGATTACGATAATGATGATTCAGGTGGTCTGGATTGGGATGAATTTGTGGAAATTTGGAATTCTGTAGAAGATGAAAATTTAACTAATGACTCTCAAAATTATAGAGAGATTTTTGCATCATTTCATGAGATAGATTTTGATTCTGATGGTGAATTAAGCATAGTTGAATTGTTAAGGTCTCAAGAAGAGATAATAACTAATGAAAGACCTTCATGGTGTAGTTTTACAAATGGAGAGGATTTTGAAATTACACAGGAACTATGTGAAGAAAGAGGTGGGACTTGGACCGAAGCATCTGAACGTGAAGGAGAATCCAATTGTGAATATGGAGAACGTGAAGATTCTGAATCAAACATAACTCAAGAAGATTGTGAAAGGCGTGGAGGAACTTGGACAGAAGCTCCTGATCGTGATGGAGCATTCTACTGTGATTTTGATGATGAAGAGGAACGTGAAGAAGATGAAGAAACCACTGAAAATAATCCACAGGAAGATTGTGAAGAACGTGGCGGCACTTGGATAGAAGATAGACGTGAATGTCAAGAATGATAAGTTAGTGATTCATATCAATCTATGAAATTATTTGAATCTTATTAATAATCTAGATATCATTAATGATATTACTCCCATTGATATCAAAATAGTAAATACAAGACTTGAATTATCCTCATAAATTAATCCATCAGATATTGTCATATCACTTTGAGAATTGTAACTATAACCTTGAGTTGACTGAGGTCCTCCTCCACAACCTTCTGGAGGTGGCCCTATTCCAGGGCCCCATGTCTCACCATGTCCTGAACAATCGGGATCTCCCCCTCCTCCTTGACCGCCATCTCCTGATTGAGAATCTGTATCAGCAATACCATGATAGCAAAGTAAAAAGTATGGAAAACCAATCATACTAACTTGATTACCATCAGTATCTGTAACTAATGTAGGATCACCAGACAAGGGAGTACTGACATAATGATAAATTCCTTCAGGGTATTCAGGAGTTGGTCCAAACCTACCATTACATTCGTCAAGATCGCCCAACCCTTCATTATAATTCCAATCATCAATTCCATTATATCCTTGATCTCCTCCATCTTGAGTTCTTTCGATTGCATAAGATGAAGTTATGGCCTTAATGCTCTGTCCATCATCTCCATATCCATACATTCCGTATATGGGATATCCATCAAATGCCCAACCAATAATTGGGCTATGATATTCCTCCTGTAATTTATCGATTTCATAATCGCTCATATCTTCTCCAACTTCAGCATCCCAAAATTGACATTGTGCGTCATAATGATAATGAAAACTAGATCCTGCAGAATGGCTAGTACACCATCCAAGGAAAATTGGTTGCCTGTCTTCATCGAAATAACTGAAATGTAGTGCTACAGCATCACCACCAGGGCCTTCTTCAGGCCCATACATTGGAACTCCGTTAACTGCAACTGCTACTGCACCTCTATCTGGCGCACATTCCCATCTACCATTAGCTGCAGGACAATTTGTTGAAGTGTGTCCTCCAATAGTATCATTTTCAGGATTTAAGCTAATATGCCATTCAAGTTCTACTTCATCTGTACAACATCCCATTGTAGATAAAAAATCATGATTGGGTATTCCATTTGCATTTGCTATCATTTCACCATCTGCTGTGGTTACAACAACATCACATTGAAACCAAGGCCCTGAATTATCATCACTTGCACCAGCACTACTTGCGCCATTTGTATTTCCTTCATATCCTTCTTCAGAATTGTAATCTTTCACCCATGGACCAGTTCCATCTTGACATAACCAAGAATCTTGAGGTGTCCAAGTAATTGGTGCCTCATCAGGACAACCGTCATCATCTTGGTATCCATTTACTGTTTCTGGATCATACTTACATTGGTCCACTTCATCATTAATTCCATCATCATCTGAATCTATTATCTCATCACAACCATCAACAATGTTATCATTATCAAGGTCAATGTTGTCATCATGCCCTTCACATTTATCTTCGGAATCACTTACTCCATCTCCATCTGAATCTATTTGATCTTCACTACAACCTTCTGGATTTACAAATCCATTTGAATCAGGGCACTTATCTTCTGAATCAATAATTCCATCTGAATCTGAATCTTCCTCGGGCACGACTTCTTCACTTGCTGGAATTTGATAGGGAACGCTAACTGTTGTTACAGTCCAAAAGCCGCAAATTGCAATAATATTTCCTGTTTTGTTTATCTGAGAGGATACAGGTATACTGAAAGTGTGATTATCCGAATCAACTAATCCGTTTATGACTCCACCAATAGAGGGGAAATATGAAATTGAACATGATTCAACAAATGCATGATTAATACTTCCATAAATGGTTCCGCCTGTGGATTCATTTTCAGTTACAGGGTCTGATTCGTAAGCAACCAATAACCTTGCTTCAGGTTCCATAGGATTACTAATTGTGAATATAATTTCTTTTTCTGCACCCAATTTACCATCAACATCCGTAATAATCGCTGAAACAATATAATCTCCAGGTTCTGAGAGATTAATATCTAAATTCCAAACATCACCAATAGGCTCTATAGTTGCTGAAAATATAGAATTTGCATCAGTATTTGAATCATAAACTTTTATTTCTATCTTTGTTTGGTCAATAAACTCATCCCATAATGTACCAGTAAGTATTGATTGAGAACCGTATGCAATTGTTTGATCCCACATCATTACAACTGGTGCAAGATTTGTTTTTTCTGATTCAATTTCCACTTGCTCATCTGGAATTTCATCAACATCCCCACCAAAGCATCCTGCCAAATAAGGAGTGGCAATTAAAAAAGTAATCAATAATACAAGTCTCTTCATGATTTCCTACTTGAATTGCAATAACATATGAACATTTGTTATCTTTGATTTTACTAAGAATGGCGCGACAGACGTGATTTGAACACGCGCGGGTGAAACCCACAGGATTAGCAATCCTGCGCAATACCAGGCTATGCGACTGTCGCAGTAAACTTGCCACCAAGATACCTGTCATGAATATGACGGTTTGAATTAATAATTTAATGGGCCAAAAATGCCTAAAATATTTGGAGGAATTATAGTAACAAGTACTAATGCTAAAAACATCCATCCAAGGTAATATAATGATCGATAAAATGACTTTGCTGCTTTAGGCATTCTTCCATTTTCATCTACTGGCTCTCGTGGATCTATCTCCCATACAGATTTAGAATACCATAAGGTTAGAGCTCCTGCTACAAATGCCCATAAGAGAGGCAAGCCACATTGTGGCCAAAAACAAGGCACTGAACCTAAGAAAAACAAAAGAAAGCAATATATTTTTGATTGGAATATTGTTTTTTCGGGCCCATATACTTCATTCATCATAGGGACTTTTGCTTTTGCATATTCTCCAGAACGATACAATGCCAGAGCCCAAAAATGAGGGGGTGTCCATAAAAATATTAATGCAAATAACATCCAAGGGATTGGAGAACCTAAATCGAAGGGGTTTGTTGTATCTATCGATTCTGCAGCCGCTGCTGCCCAACCAATTAAGGGGGGAGTTGCTCCTGCAATACCTCCAATTACAATATTTTGAGGTGTTCTTCTCTTTAACCACATCGTATAAATAAATACATAAAACAATACAGAGAAAAATGACCAGAATGCAGCCTTCCAATGGAGTACAAAAAATAAAGAGGAGCCCAATATTGAAATGCTAATTCCAAAAGTCAATGCTGCAATTAGCGAAATATGGCCACTTGGAATCGGCCTATTTTTTGTTCGGCTCATTAGTTCATCTATATCTGAGTCGTAACACATATTTATCGCATTTGAACCTCCTGCCGATAAAGTTCCTCCGACTATTGTAATTAACATTGTAAAAAAAGTATCATACCATGTTCTTTCAACTTCAATTAAACCGTGTCTGGAAAGTAAATCATGGACTAATATTGCACAAATTGCTGTAATTTGAAGTAAAACAATAACTCTTAATTTCATTAATTTAATTAATATCGAAAATAAATTTGGTTTACTGTCTAACATTTCCATCTCATCACCCTATTCATTTTCTAATTCACTCGAAATCGAAATTTTCACAATCAATACTGCTACAATGAAACATAATAGTGCTAAAGAACCACATATCAAATGTAATAATGAGAGATATTCTGGAAAACCATCAGACCCAGCAAACACGACAAAACCTCCTCCAATTAATCCGTTAATAAATACTAAAATCAAACCAGTAAGTGAAAGTTTGGAAATTAACTTCGCATTAATCTTGCATTCCTCATTTATTTTGTAAACCCCATATAATAAATACAAACCAACCAAAGAAGCTACAGTTCGATGCAACATCTGAACATTTGTTCCATCAATATTGAAATCAGGAATAAATTTTCCTTGGCATAAAGGCCATCCTTCCATCCATCCAATAGAACATGCCGATGCATAATTTCCCCATTCTGTTGTTGCAAGCCATGCGCCGATAAACAATAATGAAAACAATGAGATTACCATTAAATTCAATAATTTCTCTATTTTTAATGCAATCTCCTGATTAATTTTCATTTCTTTTGGTAATTTGCCAAGATCTTTTGCCCACAATAAGGATTGATAAAGAGATGATGAAATAAATAATAATGCCAATGTCAAATGTACTGATACAGACCAATCAGCATTATCGAAAAGTACTGTCATTGCTCCTGCAATTGCTTGGATAATCAATAATAAAAAAACAATAATACTAAGCAAATCAACTTTAGAATTTAATTTAATTTCTGAATTTTTAACTTTGAAAATATTGTATAAACAAATTGGCAACAATAAAACCCCAACTAAAAGACGATGGAACCATTCTGTAAATATTTCAAATGTAGAATAACGATGATTTATACCTCTAGAATCTATCTCTTCTGGATGTTCATTCCAAAATTCTTCTTGTTCACTTTCAGAAATATCAAAAGACCAACTTCCGAAACACTTTGGCCAATCAGGACAACTTTCTCCAGCATCATTAATTCTTATGAAACCACCAGTTATAACCACTAAGATTGAAAGAAATGCTATTATCAAAGGTATCAGATAAGCCTTGCTTGAATGGCCATCATCACCCATGATTGGTCCAAGAAAAAGACATGCATAACTTCTTGCATTCACTCGTCAGTGTTAATAATGGCTTGTCTGTGGCGCTGAATGTCCGAAGGGCAGGTGAATAATTTGGTAAAACCAATAAGAGCACATACACGTTTTGAAAGAGCAAGAATAATTGGAGCAAGAGCATTACAAATAGGAATGGGTGCACCTATCTTTGTAGACGAAACAACACTAAGAGATGAATTTAGAGAAGAATTAGTCTCAATTTATGGCATTGATGAAGCAAATATTAGATTTGTTCTGGATCCTCTAAAAATTGCAATGTATGAATATGATAATCATTTAATCCCAATCGATATTGATCCTCATGAGGATTAATTAGGATAGAATATCTATCAAATTACCTGTTTCTATTGCTTTTCTAATGCAACGAGAAATTCTTCTACCTGTAGACATCTCTGATTCATTAATATTTGAATAAGGTGAACCACCTACAAAAGGATTAGAACCAGCAACAATTCTTGCTGAGATTTCAAAAACTCTAAATTCCAATTTATCAGTAACTATTGTCTCTAAACAAAAGGCACCAATCATTCCTCTAGATTCTTCTTCTAATTCAAATGATGTTGCAACAACACCTTCTGCTAATCTAAATGCTTCTGGGAGTAAACTTTCACGTAAAACAACAGGCATATTTCCGGTTACAACAAATGAAGGTTCTAATGACATCTCTCTTAAATCTCTTAGTGAACCTAATTTGTAAAACTCATCCACATTAGATTCATCTCTCCGATCCATAGACATCAATTCTAACCTTCCAAGATTCTGTCCTGCATGAGATTTAATCCCGTGTACTTGATAACCGTCTTGTGCTAATGGATCAAAGAAAAAGTGAAGATAATACCTACATCCCAAAACATATTCTTGAATAGTAAATTCTTCATCTAAGTTAACATTTCTTCTAAAATCCCTATAATCTCTTGCGATAAAATACCCTCTGCCACCCTTTGCACCAGCATACTTGACAATTACAGGACTATCTATGTCTCTAGGATCTGTGACTACTTTTGGTGTTGTACATCCTGCATCTTCTAACCAAATACGTTGTTTCTCCCTACTAGATTCCCATCTTAATATCTCTCTGTTACCAAATGTAGGAACTTCTAATTTACTGAAGTTATCAGCTCCTAAATATTCTACTAAAGAACCGTGAGGTATTATTACCACTTGTTTTTTACGAAGCCAATCAACTTGATTTAACAAATCCTTGTAATCATCAAGCATTAACCATTCATCTGGCTCAGCACCTGGGAATGCAGAATAAAGTCTTCTTTTATCGGCACCTACGGCTATAGCTAATGTTTTGAAACCTTCTTGCTTAGCACCATGTAATATCTGTAATGCAGAATGGGATGCTACGACACCAATCATTACCTGAGATACATCATAGCCAGAAAGCCACCAACGTAGGTCAGCCTCAGTGATTCCCATATAGAGTTTCGGCAATAGGCACTCTATGACCATTACGCTTTGGCAAGATTATTTTTTGTAAATTAAACTATAATTCTTTAATGACATATGTCTCCCAAAATATGAAGTTTTGGACTATTGTCGGAGATGTTGGAACTGGGAGAATTATGCTATTTGAAGAAGCCAAATTTATTGGAGAAATAATGTATAAATTAGACCCAGAAGATGTGTTTCCATTATGCAATTTAGGTAGCTCCAATGATGAATTAGCGAAACAAAGACAACCATGGATTGATGAGTTTATATTTAAAAAAGCAAGAGAATCTAATTACAAAGTTGTTAATGTGGATCTTAAAGATCATCCAGGAGTTGATTTAGTTGGAGATGTCACAGACCCAGATTTTATGAATAAACTTAAAGAGATGGGGTTTAAGTCCGTTATTTGTTCAAACTTATTAGAACATGTCCCTAATGAAAGCATCAATATCATCTGTAATTCACTAATGAAATTTATTCCAGAAAACGGATATTTATTTGTATCTGGGCCATACAAATTTCCATATCATCCAGATCCAATTGATACAATGTTTCGCCCTAATGTTGATGAGATGGTTGAATTTTTTCCAAATACCACACTTATTGAAAGTTCAATTATCACAAGTAATGACCATAGAAAACCCATAGAATTAATAAAAAATATTGCAAGGATATTTATGCCATTTTACAAACCAAAGGAATGGTTATTCTTCCCAAGACAATTCCCTTGGTTATTTAGGAATTATAAAGCAACATGTATTGTTTTACAAAACAATACGACTAAGAGATAAGACCTCTTGTTAGAGTCATGTCATCTTACACTAGTGGAGATAGGCTTACCTATTCCGAATATTTACGGCTGACTGAATTATTAGATTTACAATCAGGAGAAAAAGGCTGTACTCGTGAAATCAATAATGATGAAACTCATTTCATAATTATTCATCAAGTTTTTGAATTATGGTTTAAACTAATCCTTAGTGAATTAAGATGTGCAAGGGATTTACTAATGGGTTCCCATGTTGAAGAGGCCAAAATTCCAAAAATTGTAGAGCACTTGAATAGAGTTACTGAAATTTGTAGACTAATGGCAAATCAATGGAGGGTTATGGAAACTTTAACTCCTCAAGATTTCTTAGTTTTCAGAGATAAACTCGGAACTGCATCAGGTTTTGAATCATGGCAAATGAGAGAACTTGAAATATTAATGGGATTAAAAAATAACGACCGTAATAAAGGAATGGATCCATTAGCACACTACAGAAAATTAGCAGAAGAAAATCCAATATATATTCAAGGTCTTAATCAATTGGAAAAAACAATCAATGAACCAAGTTTAGATGAGGTATTACAACAATGGCTTGAAAGAACCCCAATCCAAGGTTCTTTTGCCAGTGATGAAAACGATCAAGAATTGGTAAATGATTTTGTAAACGAATATCTTAATGCAATGGCTGAATTAAATAAAAAATCTTTGGAAAGAACAAGTGAACACTCTAGTGTTGATAAAAAGACTCTGGAAGAGAGATTTAATGCAAATATCATCTCTGCCGAGGAATATTTACGCCCTGAAGGAGATACAAATAGAAGTAGAGCGGGACTGTTATTTATCGAAGCATATAGAGATCTACCACTTTTAGCTTGGCCAAGAACATTAATTGATTCTTTTGTAGAATTAGAAGAATCGATGGTACTTTTTAGAACTCATCACGCAAGAATGGTTGAAAGAATAATTGGCAGAAGAGTTGGCACTGGAGGTTCTTCAGGAGTAGATTACCTAGATGCAACTACAAAATATCGTATATTCAAAGATCTTTGGGGCGTTAGAACAATTTTAATCAAAAATAGTGCACTGCCTCCAATTAAAAACCCAGAAATATATGGTTTTTCAAATAATTAAATCACTTAATTGTTTTCTGAAGATAATAGGGTTTCTCTTTCCATCCTTCTCCTACGTAAAATCTCAATTGTGGATAATTGATTACCATCATCATCCCTATTAGGTGTAGTTTCTTTTTCTGCTTCTAATTGTGCTAAGATTCTATTTCTTCTATCAAGTCTTGAAAAAACTTCTAATCTCTTTGCCTCAATTAATTTACGATCTAAACGTAATCTAGCCCTACCGAACTGATTATGTAATAATGCGGCACTTGATCTAAAATCTTCTGTATCAACCATAGACAGTCGAATATGACGTTTGAAAATAATGGCAAACATCCCATATCCTAACGCTCCAATCATTGCTGAAGCGATAACCCAGTCGAGCCACATCTAACATTGGGAGTAGGCCTATGACTGTTAAGTTTGCCTTAAAATACCTAATTTTACCTCATTGAGATAAATCTTTAATTTTCTCTACAAGGTTCATCTTGTAAATTCTCCTCATACCTAATGGAGTTAAGCCTACAGCCATTCCAACAACAATCCCACCAATAATAGAAATATGGTAAAAAGTTGGCTCAATTGTAAAATAAAATGCCCATTGAACCATAGATTCGATCATTAAATTAGCCATAAATACTGACGCTAAACATGCAATTACTCCTCCAATTATTCCAATAAATAAATGCTCACCAAGAAGCATGACCCCTAATTTATTCATTGGTGCTCCCAAGACCCTTAATGTTGACAATTCAAAATCTCTTTCAGCAATATTCATCACCAATGTATTGAATAATACAGCAAAAGCAATTAATAATCCTAAAGCATTCATTGCAAATATGATTCCTTGTTGTTGTTCCATGAGTGTATCCATAGATTTCTGCAAATCCTCTGTTGTACTAATTCCAATAGATAAATCTTCTAAATCTGAACTAATCACAACTTCTTCAGGGAAATCAAGTAATACAGAAGTCGCATTTATATTAACAATTTGAGATAAATCTGCTCTATGAAAATAAATTGTCCTTTGCATATCGCCTTTTGTAATTCCAGAAATTTCTACATTAAGGGTCGTTGAAGCCAACATTATAACCTCTTGATCTCCAGTTTGCCAATCTAAAAATTTACTTGTTCCTTCATCAATTAAAACTTGAATTGTTGTAGAATTAATTATTGGTAGTTCACCATCTTTCAAATTAACTCCCATAAGGCTTAATTGTGATTCCTTTGTTTCAATGTCATCTAATCCATAAATCAAAAATTGCCTATTATCTCCTTCAGGAGTCCCTGGATATTGAAGTACCAATTCATAATTTACACCATTATCTTGTGCCCAATTAACAACTTCTACTTCTCCATCAATAGGTATGTAAACTTGAGCATCATAATCATTATTAGCTCCAAAAATATCTTCCATCGAACCCATCATCATAAACATTGTTCCAAATAATACCATGGATAAACCTAGAGCAAAAAAGGTAAACGCTAAACGAATTGGTTTTCGAATACTTGAACGTATAGTAAGCCCTATTGTTGCTGGTAACTTTGCGGTTAATTTCTGAATTTTTCTGGATGATATCCTGACTTCATTTTGACCTCGGAATACTTCTAAGGGTTGCAATCTTGAAGCTTGCCAAGCAGGTCTTATTCCTGAAAAAAATACTATTACCATAGCAATTATTACATTCTCACTAATTATTGATTTTGAAGCAGTGTCAAGTACAATTGGAATTCCTATGATCTCTGAATAAAAACTTAACATTCCAGGGCCACCTACATACCAACCTAATAATGCTCCAATTAGAGAACCAACACTACCAATCACTAATGGAGCAATTACATAACCTTGCATTATTGAAGTTCTAGGAACTCCCAAAGTTCTTAAAACTGCTATTTCTTTTGCTTGTGATTGAATTAATCTCTGTAAACTAAGAAAAATTGTAACTCCTGCAATCACCGTAATCATTCCAGTAACATAAGGGTACATCATTTTGGCACCCTCAACATCTGCTCTTAAGAATTCAACAGAATCCTGTCCTGAACGATCATGAACAACAACTAAAATTCCATCTTGAAGGCTAAAACTAAATGTTAGGTTCTCAATTAAAGATTCCAATTCTGGCCCTTCGTTTTCTGGTGTAGAAAGAAGATTATATTCAGGAGAACCTTTGACATCAATCAAAAGATTATTTGATGTTCCTGCAGACACATTTGCCAATTTTTCTAAACCTTCATCAGTCATATAACCAGTGGCAAATGTACCAACTTCTGCAGGCAATATTGAACCTTGTTCTGCAAAGTAAAAATGATTAGAATGAAGTCCAATCCCAACAACAGTATAATCCATTTTACCAAATCCGGCTCCAATTGAAACTACATCATTTAGTTCAATTTCAAGTCCTTTTGCGACATGATAATCAATCACTATTTCATCTGCAGTTTCAGCGATTCTACCTGTACAACAGTTATGTTCTGGAAACCAGACTCGATCAATATTTCCTTCATTCATTCCATGCCAAATTGCCGATATGCCTTTGTTTTCATGATACATAAGCCCTGATAAAATTAATCTTGATTCACAAGATTCTAATTCTAAAATATCACTAGACCATTCTTCTTCAACTAATTGGCATAAATTTTCTGAAGTTGTTTGATTCCAAGTGCCTGCAGGATTCTTTACCCAAATATCTGGAAGATTCACACCATCTTCATCATCTAAATATGTATCCTCATACATATCAGTAACTACATTTGCATACATTCCAAAAGATATTCCAGCAAAAACCCCAATAGTCACCATCATTGTTACTGCAAAAAGCCTTAATTTTGTTCTCCAGAGACTTCTCATTAATCTTTTAGTTAAGAGCATTGACATCCTAAACCCTCCAAAATCATACTACTTTTTCATCTGAAATAATTTTCCCGCTATCGATTCTAATTACACGAGTTGCAAATTCTACTAATGATTCGTCATGAGTAACAAATATCGCTGTAATATTTTCAGATTCACAAGCGCTAACTAGAGTTTTCATTACTTTAGTAGATGTTTCAGTATCTAAATTCCCCGTCAATTCATCTCCAAGTAATAATTTAGGTTTTTTTGCTATGCTTCTCGCAATTGCAACACGTTGTTGTTGACCACCACTTATTTCGGAAGGAAATCTATTTGTCTCACCTTCTAAACCAACTAATTTTAGTAAATTTAAAGCCCTTTCTTGATCTTTTTCACCAGCTAGTTCTTGGATTAATAAAATATTTTCAAGTACTGTTAAATCTTGGAGTAAATTAAAAAATTGGAAAACATACCCAATATTTTCTCTTCTAAATGTAGTCATTTTTTCCGAATTATCTCTTGGTACTTCAGTTCCTCCAAAAATATACTCACCATCTGTTGGTACATCTAATGCAGATATACAATTCAATAATGTTGTTTTCCCTGAACCAGATGGACCAAGCAAGATTACACGTTCTCCTTCTTCAATTTTTAAATCAATGCCATCTAATGCCTTTACAGTTTCAGAAGACATTTCATAATGTCTTTTCATATTCTTTAATTCAATTAATGCCATATTGCCTATTCCTCCTCATTTGGTACATTTTCAATTAATATCTTACTACCAAAAAAGAAGCTTGCAGCACTAATTAACACTAATACAGGTAAAATAAAATCAAAAGGAGTATCAAAATTTGTCCACCAAGTCACAATATTTTGATTTGTATATATTTGGCTCTTAATTTGATCTGCCTGTTCATCATCTAATTCAGGATGTATTTCAATCACAAAAACAGGTTGAAGATCATCAACACTAGTTGGGCTTTCCTTTGCAGGGTCATTTAAGGCCGCAACATCAAGATAAAATGTGCTTGTCACATCTCCTTTGATAATATAACCTGTTTTTGGCTCTGCATAGAAATCTGCAGTTGCGCCAAAATACAATGGAATAGAGCCAGGTAATGCATCTAGAAGTGTTTTTGTGTTGAGTAGTTTTGCCTGAATTAATCTATCACTAGCATTAGTTTCTATTGAATAATGTATAGTCTCAATTCCTTTAACATTTGATGTACCTACACAAGGCACATTTGGTACAATAAACCCAGCTAAATCATATTTCACAAAATTATTTTCATCACAATTAATATTGGTTCCATCTACCCATCCACCACTTGCATATCTCAATCCATTAGGCTCCCAATCTACTAATCCATAGGTTCCGTAATACATTTCTTCTGAGTGCCAACTTAATTCGGAAATATTATTTTGAGTCATTAATTTATTCAATTTTGTAAGGTCTTGTTCTCCTGTATTTCTTACAATCCAAGTTGGCGGATTTTCTGGTGCTTCTACCCCAAGAGATACTAATTCAGGCGTTAAATAAAAACTAGAATTTGCATCAAGTGAAAACCAACCTGTAGAATAATTATCTGAAGAACCAGAAAGTGTGTATGCAGTAGCTGGATCATGCCAACCAAAAAGCCATTCATTAATTGATAGTGTTGTCCAACGTTCTGCACCAATTCCATCTAAATAACGTGGCACAAGATCATTATACATCACATTCATAGTAAAATGTTCTAAAGCATATGTTTGATCAGTATCTGTACCATATCCTTGTCCAAAACCAATCCATTTTGAAAATTCCAATCCACCTGGACCATAGCCACTACCAATTCTAGGAGGAGTTACTCCTGAAAGCGACATGTATACTGCTCCTGCCGCTCCTGTATCAGTTGACATCGCATCTAATATTTCTCCACCCAACTTATTTCCTGTATTGATTTCGTTATCTAAACTCAAAAGTCCTCCGTTATTTAATCCAAATAATGGAAGAGAACCATCAAGCGGGTCAACTCCTCCAAAAGAAATATTTGCGTAATCTGACGCAGTAATATTCTCAGTTGAATTTGATGGGTAAGGTTCTCCTTCGTCATCAATTAAATTATCTCCTGAAACTTCATATGTGGATACACTATTAAGCCAATTATTTACCCATTCAGTCAAAAAATCCATCCCAGATGAATTAATAATTCCATAGTCTGACATTGCTTGTTCCTTGTTTGAATTAGCAGCATCTGCAAAAGCATTAACTCCAAAATAAATTGGCTCTGAACCTTCAGCAAGAATTCCTGTTGGATTATTTGTTCCTTCTCCCCCATTTAAAAAATTATTAAAATCATCATCAGTTGCAAACCAAGTAGGTAAATCTGGATTATTAGATTCTTCTTCTAACATTTTCATAGCAAATCTTGATTCCATAGACTCTCGTATGATTTCAAATGCTTTAGGTAAAGTAGCAACTCTAAGAGTAGCATATGGGACATTCAAATTAGATACTTGCTCTCTTGGGTCTTCTCCAGGCCCATTCCCTTCACAATCAACATCAAAACAACTTTCAAAACTAGATGATTCAGTATATTCATAATTTGCCGCTGATGCATTATGATTAACAAATACTCTTTCAGTAGTTACTTTGAATGTATATGGCCCCTTTAATTCAAAAGCGGGATCTGTGCCCCAGCCATCTGGAAATTCGTTTATTTCATCGACATTTGTTACATCATATGCGTAATAATCTCGATAACTTACAGATTTCAACCAACCTTCATCTTCCCAGGTATTTTCTGCTGTTCTAACACTTGAAGAATCAATAGTTCCCTGTACTAAAAGAGTAGCTACTACCGACAATGGCACAGCAAGTACAAGCATTACTATCCCAACAACAAGCAATCCGTTCCCCATATTTTTTGGAGTCATTAGGCATTCCTAACTGAATTAGAAGATAAACGTTGACTTTTTAATTCTCAATTAAGCGGTGCATACATAATAAAGAGTGGTTTACGTCTGCATATGGGAAAAGACAAACTTTTAGAAAAGTTATTTCCAAATGGCAGAGCATTATTCATTCCAATAGATCATGCAGCCACCTCTTTTCCTGAAAAAGGATTAGAAGATTTATCTAAATTAATACCTAAACTATCCTCTGCGAATGCAATCATTGCACATAAAGGAGTTGTTAGCCTCCATAATTCAAAAAATAATTTCATAATGCATCTAAGCGCTTCAACTGTTCATGGTGGTAATAATTCAGATAATAAAGTACTAACAGGTTCAGTAATTGAAGCAAAGAAAAGAGGGGCTATTGCAGTTAGCGCTCAAATCAATTTAGGCTCAGAACACGAATCTAAAATGATTGAAAGAATGGGCGAAATTTCAAGACAAGCATTTGAACAAAACATGCCCTTACTTGGAATGGTTTATCCTAGAGGTCCCAATTTAATAATTGATGAAAATGATCCTACTAAAGGTGTAAGTCATGCAGTTAGACTTGCATTTGAATTAGGATGTGATATGGTTAAAGTCCCATGGACAGGAAATAAAGATTCATTTTCACTAGTTTGCAAGTCTGCTCCAATTCCAGTATTAATTGCTGGAGGAGAACAAAAAGGTAGTTTTGAAGACTTAATGACACTAATTCAAGATGCCATAGACTCTGGTGCAAAGGGTGTTTGTATGGGAAGACAAATTTTTGCAGCAGAAAATGTTACTGAACGTTGTGAAAAAATAGCACAACTAATTCATCAAAAATGAAATAGAGTGATAAAATGGAGATTTGGTTGAATTGTATTGATATAGTTCCTGAAAAAATTTCAAAAAACATAGACAAAATATTATCCAAAAAAATAATTGATTATCCTATTGAAAATATAATCCTCACAGATGATTTGAAATTAGAACAAAATGGAAAATCAATAGGAAAAATTGTAAATATTTCTAATGAAAAAGAACAGGAATATGCTTTATCCCTTATTGGAAGTGTAAATTGGATATTAATTAAATGTGATAACTGGAAAATGATCCCCTGTGAAAATTTAATTGCGGCCGCAGAATCATCTGGAACAAAGTTAGCAGCCATAGTAGAAAATAAATTAGAAGTCCCTGCAATTGCATTTGCTCTGGAAATTGGAGTAGATGCATTAGTCGTAACTCAAGAATTATTAGACATTGCAATAATAACTAAATTACAAAGATTAGAAGAAAAAGGTTTCAAGGTTCCAATTAATGATGATTTTTCGTCCATTAATCTTGAGTTTGGAAAAATTACAGGAATAGAAAGTCAAGGAATAGGTGATCGTGTATGTATAGACACCACCAGTTTTCTTGAAAAAGGAGAAGGTATGTTATGTGGTTCTTTTGCAAAAAGTCTCGCACTTGTACATGCAGAAACTTTGGAATCTGAATTTGTCCCAACGAGGCCATTTAGAGTAAATGCTGGTGGAATTCATTCTTATATCATGATGGGTGACTTATCTACTTGTTACCTTAGTGAACTTAAATCAGGAGATGAAGTATTAATTGTAAATGAAAAGGGAGATTCAAGAATTGCCACTATTGGGAGAATAAAGCTTGAAAAAAGACCATTGATTAAAATCAAATGGATTACCGAAAAAGGAATTAAAGGTGATCTAATATTACAACAAGCAGAAACTGTCAGATTAATAAAAAAGGATTTGACACCAATTTCTATTACTGAAATCATCAATAACATGGAAATTATCATCCATAATTCTATTCGAAGTAGGCATATTGGCACCCCAATAAGGGCATTTAGCCAAGAATATTGAAGTGTTACCTCGTTGTCGGGTATTCAGGTGAACAGAACTTGGGAGTTCTAGGTGTTGGAGAGGCTCATGGCGCATGTAGCCTTTTACATGCTGCTGGAATTGGTTATGGATCTAGTTTACCAATTGCATTAAACACAAAGGTTGCATTAAGGGATAACCCTCCTAAAAATGACCCTGATGACCCTGATAATTTACTTAATAATGTACTAAAGGCATGGGAAAATGCAGGCCATAAAATGCCTGATTCTGAAGGATTATATTGGGCTGTAAAAAGTGAAATTCCCCCAAGACAAGGTTTGAAATCTTCATCTTCAGTGGCAATTGCAGCATTAAGAGCACTATGTGCTGCTACAGAAACAGAATTAGAAAATTCAGAATTAGTAGATTTAGCATCTAGTGCTCATTTTGAAGCAGGCATCACACTTACTGGATCTAAAGATGATAATTGGGCTGTTTGTGAAGGAGGTTGGAAAATAGTTGATCCTAATTTGCCAGGTAATGAAAGTGTTTTATTCAGAGGAGAAGGGCCATCACCTGAAGAATGGGACATCGTTATTGTGCTAAGAGAGGAAAGAGCATCTTTACCAAATATTGAAGATTTTGCTCATCATCAACAAGCATTTATTAAAGCACTTGAGGCTCTACAAAGCGGAAATCCAATTATGGCTATGACATGGAATGGAAGGGCCATGTGTGGAGTTTTGAATGACAATTCAAATAGGAGATTAACTAATGATGCCGTAGTTAATGGAGGTAGAGGATCAGGGATTTCAGGTTCAGGTAATTCCATTGTAATTTTTTCTCCAACAGCAAGTAAACCGACAACAAATAGGATTGTAAAATGGTATGAATCAAAGGGTTTTGAATTAATCATTACTAAACCTATTATGGCTGAAAAAGATGAAGAATCTTGAAAAATCAAGAGGTTTTAGAATGGAAATGACTCTCGGAAAGCGTTTACGCGTTACAATCTTTGGAGAAAGTCATGGAAAAGGTGTAGGTGCTTTAGTACAAGGAATTCCTGCAGGAATTACAGTAAATGAATCAGTTATTGCTAAAAGACTATCAGAACGAAAGCCAGGAAGAGAACTATCATCTGCAAGAAAAGAACCAGATACTTGTGAAATAAAATCAGGAGTTTATAATTCAAAAACAACAGGGTTCCCTGTATTGTTATGGATTAAAAATCAAGATGTTAGTAGTAAGGATTATTCATTTTTGCCTGAGATACCGAGGCCTGGACATGCTGACCTTCCATCACATATCAGAAGTGAAGGGAATGCAGATCTAAGGGGAGGAGGCAGCCATAGTGGCCGTTTAACAGCTCCAATTGTTGCTTCTGCTGGTTTAATTGACAATCTAAGAAAGGATTTAGGTTTTGAAATATTTACTCAAGTATGTACAATTGGAGAGATCAATGCGAATCAAATCACATCTTTTGGAAAAGTTGTACAAAATACAAATGCTATGAAAGTTACAAATTGTAAAGATGAAGAGGCTGCGGAAAAGATGTATGATTTGATTGAGTCTACATCTAAGATGGGAGATAGTATAGGCAGTAGTGTAGAGGTAGTCATATGTGGATTGCCAATTGGGGTTGGAGAACCTTGGTTTGATGGATTAGAACCTGCATTGGCAAGGGCATTAATGGCTATACCTGCAGCAAGGGCAATAGAATTTGGAGAAGGAATTTCAGCAGTAAAAATGCATGGTAGTGAACACAACGATTCTTGGAAAAACGATTCTGGGAATCCTGAATTATCATTGAGTGCTGATGGAGCATTAGGTGGTTTTTCAACAGGAGCCCCATTAAGAATAAAAGTACATTTTAAACCACCAAGTAGTATTTCAAAAACACAAACTACCCTGAATATAAAATCTGGAAATCAAGAGGAACTTTCTGTCAAAGGAAGGCATGACCCTGTAATTGGTCCAAGAGCGGCTCCCGTGGTTCAATCAGTATGTGAATTAGTAATTACAGATTTAATTCTAAGAAAATAGGCTTTGTTAATAATTGAAGCGATTGACTATTGAAGTAGGTCCCTTGGCCATAGGTAAGGATTACCATGCGGGAGCAGATGACAAGTTTTGATATTCATCGAATGGTCAGTGAATTACAATTCTTAGTAAATGCCCGTTGTAAAAAAACATATCAACCACATCATGAACAAGTAGTTCTACGTTTGAAACCTAAAGAACATCCTCAGAAAGATTTGGTAATCATACGTGGTCTTAGATTATACCTTTCTTCAAGAGATCGCCCTATGCCAAATCAACCAGCTCCATTTGCGATGTTACTTAGGAAGCATTTGACAAATGCAAGAATTGAAGAAATTTCTCAAATCGGGTTTGATAGAGTAATTAAATTTGTTTTTGATGCAAAAATGGGAAGAAGAGAATTAATTATTGAATGTTTTAGAAATGGAAATTTGATTTTACTAGATGAAAATGGCATAATTATCAAACCCCTTACACATTCGAAATTAGGGGGAAGGGTAATCAAAAAGGGAATCCCTTATGATTCACCAAAAGGATCAATTAACCCTACTACATTAACTAAGGATGAATTCAAAGAAATATTATCTTCAAGTGAGATAGAATTAGTTAAAACACTTGCAATCAAAACAAATCTTGGAGGTCAGCAAGCAGAATTATTATGTGAAAAAGCGGGAATTGATAGTCAAAAAATCGCTAAAGAAATAATAAAAAATGATGAAATTGAAAGGATATTCATAGAATTAAGCCATCTTGTTGAAAATCTGAAAGAAAACTCTGGAGGATTTCTATTATTAAAATCTGAAGATTTAAAGAAAACACAAATTGAAATTAATGATGCTGAAGATTTATCATCTCGTGATGATTTATTTTCGAAATTAACTTTTGAATCAAATCCAATTAAAATTACAGAGAAAGAAAATATATTACAGATATATTTTGAAAATTATAACGATGCAATTGATGCTTGGTTTGGAAGGCATGACTCAGGAGCAACTGCAAGAAGAATTCATGAGAAAATGATTGCTGAACAACCCAAGGGATTAGATTCAGAATCTGATAAATTATCTAGAAGGTTAGTTAGTCAACAAAAATCATTAGAAAAATTTGACAAGGATATTGAAGAAAATAGAAAAAAAGGTTTAGCGATTCAAGAAAATTCAGAACAAATTGATTATTTAATTTCACAAGTAAATCAAATGGTAATAGATACAGGATGGGATTCATTTTCGAAAACAGCATTGGAACTAGAATATATTTCAAAAATAGATGCTAAGGATAAAAAAATCCTACTAATCCTACCAAATAATAATGGAAACGTATGGATTAATATTGAAATTTCATCTCAGCAAAATGCACAAATTTACTTCGCAAAAGCAAAAAAAGTAAAAGATAAATCTGAAGGTGCTAGAGAGGCATTAATTGACACTGAACAATTATTAAAAAAAGCTAAGAAGCACGAAGTCAAAAGAAAAGAAAAAGACCAAGTAACTACCATAAAAAGAGCAAAAAGGTTCTGGTTTGAAAGACATAGGTGGACCATAATAGATGGAATGCGTCTTTTTGTTGGCGGTAGAGATGCAAAATCTAATGATGCACTCATTAAGAAACATATGCGTAATGAAGACTTGTATTTTCATGCAGATTTACATGGAGCCGCCTCATGCGTTTCAAAACTAAAGGTTGGATTTGAAATAGATCAAAACCCACCTCCATATTTACCAAAAGGTGTTCAATCATTCAGGATTTGTGATTCTATGGGTGATTCTGAATTTAGTGATGTAGCAATACACCAAGCAGCGAATATGGCTCTAATCTGGTCACGTGGTTGGAATGGAGGAGGAGGTGCTGGGACATCATTTTGGGTTAAGCCAGGACAAGTTTCGAAAACCGCGGAATCTGGAGAGTTTGTAGCAAAAGGTGCATTTATTGTTAGAGGAAATAGAAACTGGATTAAAGATCTAGAAATGAAAATGGCAATTGGATTAATTTGTATTAATGGAATCCCATTACTTCTTGGAGGTACAAATGAAATTGTAAGTACATTATGTACACGTTGGGCAGAAATACAACCCAGCATGCAAAAAAAGGATAAATTAGCTAATTTAATTTCAAAAAATACAGGACTTGTTACTGACGATATTTTACCAATTCTTCCTGGTTCATGTGAAATAAAAGAAAATCATGGATTAATACAATAAATACAATTTATGTTTTTTGCCAATCTGTACCATTCCACCATAATGTACTACCATCACTCATTAATCTCCAAGTATGTCCTTTTTCGTCTGTCCACTGATTAAGAACGATAGATTCAGAAATTAACTCTTGATTTAATTCTCCTTTGTAATCATTAGAATCAATTGTTTTTTCTAAAATAACGGAACTTTCTTTTTTATTAAATATAATTAACAAAACAATTCCACTCAATATAATTACTAATAAAATTCCAAGAATATGTCCCGTATTTTTTTTCTTTTCTTCTGCCTTTTGCTCAACAGATGATTCTATTATTTCTTGCCTGTTATCTCCAATTCCGTCTCCATCAGAATCTAACCATTCTGATGAATCATTTGGAAATAAATCGCTGTTATCTCCCACTCCATCGCCATCTGTATCATTCCATTCTGATGAATCATTAGGAAAAGCATCTTGATTATCTCCATAAGTATCATTATCTCCATCTGCCCATTCATTAGAATCATTAGGAAATATGTCACTATTATCTCCGTAAGTATCATTATCTCCATCTGCCCATTCATTAGAATCATTTGGGAACATATCATTCATATCTGAAAATCCATCACCATCA
>Ga0115011_10000665_pt1 | contig 26961 bp, 23 predicted proteins | sample TroAtlMetagenome_2_FD_88705 | JGI IMG/M metagenome (GOLD analysis project Ga0115011, IMG submission 88705) | Marine eukaryotic phytoplankton communities from Atlantic Ocean - Tropical Atlantic ANT8 Metagenome | ecosystem: Environmental > Aquatic > Marine > Oceanic | place: Tropical Atlantic...
AAGCTGGATCCAAGTTCCTTACGATCACCCTATAGGCCAAGTTAAAAGTTTTTTAGATAGATATTTTGAAAGAATTCTTTCACCGATTAGATCCAGAATACCAGCATTAAGAATTGGAATGGCAGGCATTGATCTTTCTCCATTAATTCTTATAGTTGGTTTTAATTTAGCTCAACCATATATTTTAAGAATCGTTTGCTAATTTACTAATAGATATTTCAGCATTTCTATCATGAACTTTATTACTGGTAGATGAATATTTAGTTTCCAATTCAATCGCTAAAGTTTCACTTTTGATATAAGCTGAATAATTTTCAACAGTTTTTTGAACGAATTCATCATCTGAAATAATAGATAGTTCTATTCTGTCAGTTACATCATATCCTTGATTTTTTCTTTCTTTTTGAATATGTGATACTAGTTCTCTTGACATTCTTTCCATTAGTAAATCTTCATTTAACTCTGTATCGAGTAGCAGACTAAATTCTCCAACAATATCTAAACCTTCAACTTCGCTCTTTTTAGTTAGATTTACATTAACATCCTTAAGATCAATTTTTATTCCGTCTACATCTATTGTTTTACTTTCTAGTAATAGCATTTTTTGATCATTAGTAAGTTCACTTAAGTATTTAGCAACTTTACTAATGTCTTTGCCAAGTGAAGGTCCAAGTATTTCATAATTTGGTTTAAATTCATAATCAATCCAGGCATGAATATTTTTTTCAAGCTTAATTTCTTTTATGTTGACTTCATTCATAATGAGACTCTCAATAATTACCAATTGCTTTGTTAAGTTTTCATTATTAGAAATTATTGTTATAGATTTTAAAGGTTGTTTATTTGGCAGTTTAAGTTTTACTCTTAAATTTCTTACACTTTTAATAATTTTTTTAGCTAGATCTACACTTTCTTCTAAATCTTTATCAATATATTTTGGGTTTGATTCAGGGTAGTCACAATAATGTATGCTTGTTTTTTCATCATCTATTAATCCTTGATAAATTTTTTCACAAATAAATGGAAGCACAGGAGCCATCGCTTTATTAAATTCAATAAGAACTTCATGTAAAGTTTTGAAAGCATTAATTTTATCAATATCATCAATTCCTTTTTCTTTCCAAAATCTTTTCCTGTTTGACCTCACATACCAATTAGTGAGCTCATCAACAAAATTCATTAGAGGAGGTATTACTTCATACAAATAATAATTTTCCATTTTTTCATTTACGACTTTTATTAATGATTGAAGGGAGGAGATTATCCACCTGTCCATCAAGTTTCTTTCCTCTATTGGTGATGCTTTTTCCAAATCCTCAAAAGTAATTTCATCAGCATTTGCATAAGTCGAAAAGAATGAAAAACTGTTCCATAAAGGAAGGATTATATTTCTCGTTACTAACTTTACTCCTTCTTCTGAGAACTTTAGCGGCTCGCCTCTTACAACCGGAGAATCAATTAAGTATGCTCTTAAACTATCTCCTCCATATTCATTTAACAGTTCTTCAGGATCAGGATAATTTTTCAGACTTTTGCTCATTTTTCTACCATCTTCAGCAAGAATCATTCCAGTGGTTATACAGTTTTTAAACGCAACTGAATCAAACAAAGCCACTGCCAAAACAGTTAACGTATAGAACCAGCCTCTAGTTTGATCTAAGCCCTCAGCAATAAAGTCTGCTGGAAAACCCTGCATAAATAGCTCTTCGTTTTCAAAAGGATAATGTTGTTGACCATAAGGCATTGCCCCAGACTCAAACCAACAATCTAGAACTTCAGAAGTTCGTCTATATGTTTTTCCTTCTTTTGTAATAGTTAGATCATCTAAATAATGTCGATGTAAGTCTGTAATTTTCGCACCGGTTAAATTTTCAAGTTCAGATACTGAGCCAATACATATTGTGTCATTTGGGTCATCTTCATTTATCCAAACAGGTATACAGCTTCCCCAGTATCTATTTCTACTAATCGCCCAATCTCTTGCATTGCCTAACCAATTTGAAAATCTTTTTTCACCGATAAAACCTGGTACCCAGTGTGTGCTTTGGTTTAATTCAACCATTCGATTTCTAATTTTTTCAACATTTACAAACCAAGTCGGAATAGCTTTGTAGATTAATGGTGTTCCAGTTCTCCAGCAAAATGGGTATGAGTGCATTTCAGTTTTTTGGCTAAATAAATTACCTCTTTCTTTAAGTTGCTTCATAATTTTTATATCAGCATCTTTTACATTCATACCTTCTAATTCATTAAATGTGTCATCAAATTTTCCAGAAAGAGTTACTGGATCAGCAATTACTTCAATTCCCGAATTTTTAAGTGCATAAAAATCACTTTCCCCATAAGCGGGAGCTTGAGATACTAATCCTGAACCAGATTCAGTATTTGTGTCATTGCTATGAATTAATCTGAAGGCACCCTCAGAATATAAATCTTCATACTCTTCATAAGCGGGTATATAGGTAGCACCAATTAAATCTTTCCCAAGACAAGTTGAAACGATTTCTACTTCATAGTCTTTTAATTCATGCAACCTTTCAGAAGCAATCCAATAAAATTGGTTCTTTAAAGAAATTCGAGAGTATTCAATATCTTTTCCAACAGCAATAGCTAGATTTCCCGGAATACACCATGGGGTTGTAGTCCAGACTAAAAACTTATCATTTTTTTTAACATCATTAAAATCATCTCGGGCATTTAAAGTAAAGTATATTGATGGATCTTCAACTTCTCGATAGTCCATGTTTGCTTCAAAGTTTGAAAGAGGTGTAGACGCTGCCCAAGAATAAGGTAAGACTTTGTAATCTTGGTAAATAAGCTCTTTTTCCCAAAGCTCCTTAAAAACCCACCACACGCTTTCCATAAAATCAATATCCATCGTTTTATAGTCATTTTCAAAATCAACCCATCTACCAATTTTTCTTGTTATTTTTTCCCAATTTTCAGTATTTGTTTGAACCTGCGTTCTACAAGCTTCGTTGAATTTATCAATTCCATATTCGTCTATTTGTTGTGGATCTTCTAGATTTAGCTTTTTTTGAACTTCCATTTCAATAGGTAAGCCATGTACATCCCAGCCAAACCTTCTTTCGACATAGTATCCTCTCATAGTCCAATATCTTGGAACGATATCTTTTATCACACCAGCTAATAGATTTCCATAATGAGGAGTTCCAGTAGGAAATGGTGGACCGTCATAAAATCTAAATACTTTATTATTTTTCCTATTATCTAATGAAGTTTGAAAAGCATCAATTTCATCCCAATAATTTGAAATTTCATTTTCAACTGAAGCTAAATTGATATTGTTATCTACTCTTTTAAACATATCATTAGATTTTATAGGGTTTTCAGTGCAAATAGTGTTAATAAATAAAGTTTTAAAAAATCATAAAATAGTATATTTTGTTTAAAAAATGGCTAATATACATTCATTAATAAAATTTAACATGGCAAGAAAACTTTCACCCAATACAGTAAATAAGTTCAAAAAAAAGCTATTAGCTGAAAAAGAACAATTAACTCAGATACTAGAACATCACCAACAGGAAAGAGAAAATATAAGATTGTCTGAGGCTTCCGCTGAAAGAAGCCCAGATCCATCTTCTGCAGATGGAGGATCTATGGCGTTTGAGCTAGAAAAAGAATTAACTCTAGATGAAAATACCAGACATTTATTAAACCAAGTTGAACATGCACTTGTTTTGATAAATAAAAAAAAATATGGAAATTGTGAAAATTGTCAAGAACCTATCCCTGTTGCTAGATTAGAAGCATTACCATATTCAACTCTTTGTAAAAATTGCGCAGCATTAATTGAATCTTAAAAATAAATTTTTACCTTTTATAATTACATTATTCTTATCCTCTTTAGATCTTTTTTCTAAATTTCTTATAAGAGAAAACAATATTCAAGAGAATGTGATTTTTGAAGGTATATTGACAATTGATTTAACTTACAACACAGGCATTGCTTTCGGATTACTAAGTGACTACACAATTTTTACATACGTATTGTCCATGTTTGTATTTGGTTGGTTAGTAATACAAATTAAAGATATAGAAGAACAAAACTTAGAGCTATTTTCATTGGTACTTATTTTATCTGGAGCAGTTGGAAATTTAGGAGAAAGAGGTTGGAATTTAATTACAGGAAATGATGGCAAAGTAACTGATTTCATCGAATTATTATTTATTCCAAGTTTTAATCTTGCTGATTCATTTATTTCTATAGGCATTGTCTTACTGCTTTATTCGGAGATTAAAAATAATTAATATTGATATAGTTTTTCAAAATGAACTGTTTGTAATTATAAACAAACCACATGGCCTCTTAGTGCACGGCACAAACACAACAGATGAATATACATTAAGAGATTATTTAATGAAAAATTTCAATATTAGTGGCATTGGTGAAAATAATAGAGAGGGAATTGTTCACAGGCTTGATAAAGTTACGTCCGGTTTAATAATTTGTCCAATTAACTTAGAAGCTTTTAATCAACTAAAAAATGATTTTAAAAAAAGAAGAATTAAAAAAAGTTATAAAGCAATTGTTCAGGGAAGTTTGAAAAGTAACACTGGAGAGATTAACTTACCTTTAATTCATTCAGCTAAGAATAGAAAAAAGAGAGAAGTGAATAAAAATGGAAGAGAAGCAATCACTAAATATACGACTATAAGAAATAGTGATTCTTACTCACTATTGGATATAGATTTAATTACCGGACGTAATCATCAAATAAGGGCTCATCTAGAATATCTAAAAACACCGATTGTGAATGATGTACTTTATGGTGCAAAACCCAGTGAGCTACTAGACGGAGAAACTATTTGCTTACAGTCTTATTCACTTGAATTTAAGTTATTTAACAAAGATTATAAATTTTCGATTAATGAACCTGAATATTTTAGTTCAATAATGAAGATGTAATTTTTTTAAAAAACTTTACAATAAATTTATGAGTAAATCATTTGTTCACCTACATGCCCATACTGAGTATTCAATGCTTGATGGGGCTGCAAAAATTAATGATTATTTAAAAAAAGTAAAAGAATTAAATCAACCTGCTGCAGCAATTACTGATCATGGGAACCTCTACGGTGCATTAGAATTTGTTCGTCAAGCTGAAACTTATGGTATAAAACCAATTATTGGATATGAGGCATATGTAACACCAGGTTCAAGATTTGAAAAACCTGATCGAGATAAAAATAAAAGGTATCACTTAACTCTTTTAGCAGAGAATAATATTGGCTATCAAAACTTAGTAGAGCTTGTAAGCAGAGCATATTTAGAAGGTTTCTATTATAAACCCCGGGTTGATTATGAACTTTTGAGAGAACATTCTGAAGGAATAATAGCTTTATCAGGTTGCCTTGGGGGTGAAGTAGCACAACATCTTGCACCAGATGGATCAAGAGAAGAAGGAAATACTGCAAATGAAAAAAGTTATGAAAAGGCACTAGAAAAAGCTAAAAATTATCAAGATATATTTGGTAAGAAAAACTTTTATATCGAATTACATAATCATGGAATTGATCAGCAAATAGAAATTTTAGAAGACTTAGTAAAAATTTCTGAAGAAATTAACGCCCCTCTAGTTGCTGCAAATGATTCCCACTATGTTGCAAAGGATGATTCTTCTGCTCATGATGCTTTATTATGCGTTCAAACAAATGCAACTATGGAAGATGAAGATCGATTTAAGTTTGATGGCGAAGAGTACTATGTAAAATCATCAGAAGAAATGAGGGAGCTATTTCCAGATGATTTGTTTCCTAATGCATGTGACAATACTTTAGAAATTGCTAATAGAGTTAACTACACATTTGAATTCGATAAGGATTATTTACCTGATTTTCCTATTGAAGATAGTTCATTAACTGTAGAGGAGTTTTTAAGAAAAAAAGTTCTAATAGGAGCTGAAGATAAGTATCAAGAAATCAATTCTGAGATACAGGAAAGAATAGATTACGAGCTTGATGTCATTAACTCTATGGGATTTGCTTCATATTTTTTGATAGTTGGCGATTTGATTGACTTTGCTAATTCTAAAAATATAAGAACAGCTGCAGGTAGAGGTTCGGCAGCAGGCTCAATCGTATCATACTGTCTTGGAATAACGCGTATAGAACCTCTAAAGTATGGTTTGATTTTTGAAAGATTTTTGAATAAGGGTAGGAAGTCTCTTCCAGATATTGATATGGACTTTGATGAAAGATATAGAGGAGATGTCATTCAATACGCAATAGATAAATATGGGCAGGACAGAGTTGCACATATAGTTACTTTTGCAACTATTAAAGCAAAACAAGCAATCAGGGATGCAGCAAGAGTTTTAGGCCTTCCTTTTTCTAGCGGAGATAAGGTAGCAAAGTTAATGCCACCTATGATATTAGGAAATACGGCAACTATATCAGAATGCCTTCAATTAGACGAAAATAATGATAGTGGTTATAGCAAAGAATTTTATTCTGCATCTGAAGAGTTGCGTAAACAATATTCCTCAGATGATGAGGTGAAAAAAATTATAGATATTGCTCTCGGGCTAGAGGGTTTAAGGCGTCAAGATGGTATTCATGCTGCAGCAATAGTTATATCACCAGATAAAATAACCAATTTTCTTCCAATACAAAGAAAAGGTGAAAATGCAGAGATAGTTACACAGTATGAAATGCACACTGTAGAGCGATTAGGGTTACTCAAAATGGACTTCCTTGGGCTTAGGAATCTATCGATTGTTGATAGAGCTTTGGAATTAATTGGGGACGAAAATTTAGATATTGACAATATAGAACTTAATGACGAAAAAACTTTTAATTTATTTTCTGAAGGAAGAATGACTGGAGTATTTCAACTTGAAAGCAGGGTGGCGCAATCTATTTCTAGAAGCCTTAATCCAAAAAGGTTTGAAGACATTGTCGCTCTAGTTGCTTTAATTAGACCGGGACCACTCGGAGCGGGGATGCATAATGAATTTACAGATCGTGCAAATTCCCGAAAAGAAATTGAATATTTGCATGCAGATTTAGAAGATATTTTAAATGAAACTTATGGTGTAATACTTTATCAAGAACAGGTTATGCAAATAGCTGAAAAAATAGCAGGTTTTAATTTACAAGAAGCAGACAATTTAAGAGTTGCAATGGGAAAAAAAATTCCACAAGTTATGGAGGAACAACGTAAAAAGTTTACGGAAGGATCTGTGGAAAGTGGGTATTCAGAACAATTCGCAATTGAACTTTTTGACCAGATTGCTTTTTTTGCTGGATATGGATTTAACAAAAGCCACTCAGTCCCTTATGCGCTGCTTGCGTATCAAACAGCGTATCTAAAAGCAAATTATCCCGCAGAATACATTGCTGCATCATTAACAGCTGTCAAGAGAGATAAAGACAGAACGGCAATATTTTTATCTGAAGCAAGAGAAATGGGAGTTAGGGTTTCAACTCCAGATATTAATAAAAGTGAATCTGATTTTACTGTCAATGATAATGAAATTTTATTCGGTTTATCAGCTGTTAGAAATGTTGGAGATATAACTGCTGAAAAAATTGTCTACGAGAGAGATACGAATGGACAATTTGAGACGATAGAAGAATTTTTATCTCGAATTGATTCAAGATCATTAAATAAAAGAGGAATAGAAGCATTAGCTCAAGGTGGAGGATTTGATTATTTTGGTTATCCAAGAAAAGGTGTGTTCAATGCTATTCCAGACTTAATTGATGATGCAAAAAATCTTAAAAGTAAAAAAGCAAACAATCAAACATCACTATTCGATCTAAATGATCAAAACGATAATTTAACAAGTATTAAAGACACTGAATGGTCCAAAAAAGAAAAGCTTGAGAGAGAAAGAGAAATGCTAGGTTTTTTTGTTAGCGAAGATCCTCTTGAAGGGTATGGAGAGGTATTAAAATCAGAATCAACTCACACTATCATTGAGCTTCAAAGTATTGACGATGAAGAAGAAGTGAATGTTGTTATTGCAGGATTAATTTCAAATGTTCAAAAAAGAGTTTCTAGGAGAGGAAATCCATGGATTCAATTTGACTTACAAGAAACTACAGGGTCTTTAGGTGTTCTCTTGTTTAATAAATTGGTAGAAAAATATAATGCAAGTTTTGATGGTGAAATATATTTAAAAATTTCAGGTACCTATGTTGGGGGATCTGAAAATACTATCAGAGCAAGAGACATTGAGATAATTGAACCATCTAAGATGGTTGAAGATTTAGATACGTCGCCTTTAAGAATTTCTGTGACTGAAGAAAAATTAGATAAAAAGAATTTAATACTACTTAAAGAATTATTAGAGAAATATCCTGGTTTATCAAATGTTGAGCTTGAGGTTCATGGAGATGAAAAAATAAAATTACTTGAATTAAAAGAAATTAAAGTAAAAAAGACCAATCAATTGAAAAATGAAATTAACACATTACTTACTAGTTAACTAAAATATTTTACATGAGTTTTAATGTAGAAGAATTTATAGCAAGATACAAAGAAAGAGCCGAAGCTGTAAAAAATAGATCTATACCGCCAGTCGGTGGGGATGATCGCATGGCTTTTATCAAACAAGCTGAAACAGATTTTCAAGATTTTATGATTATTGCTGATTCAGAATTTGTGATTGAAGAAGATTATTTAGTTTTTAAATATAAATTAGATTCTTAGTCAAGATTCTTGCTCATAGGAAAAATCTGTGCAATAACTTCAGCACAAGCTACAGCTATTTCCATATGTTCTTTTTGTGTACCATTACCAGATCTTAAATCAATGTAGTGAATCCAGCTTCTCAATGTTCCATTCATATACATTCTGCTTACAGTGTTTCCCTCTGGCAAAACAGCTCTAGCTTGTTCTTTTGCGATACCGTTTTCTATTGCCCAATTGTAAGTATCAGTAGCACTTTGTATTAAATTTTCTTGTTTTTCTATCCACATATCTGATACTTCTTTATCGTCATTATCTATTGAGTTTTGTCGGTTTTTAGGATCTTGTAATCTTGCTTCTCTTGTCACAAATTCGAGATCTTTAACAGGATTCGCATAGCGTTGAGAAAATTCTTGGAAACTAAATGACCTATGTCTTAAAATTTGTCTAGCAATATCTCGAGTTGTTTCTATCTCTAAACAAGCACTAACCATTTCAAGTGGAGACCAATGAGCATTCTTTATCAAATATTTTATCAATTTTTCACTTGTCTCAGTGTTTAGCTGGTTAGATGGATTAGAAACCCTTGCGCAGAATGCAACCAGCTCTTGAGCGTTATCAATACCGTCATCTAAAAATTCTTTTGTTGGAGTAGAATAACTTATTAACTTTACTTTCATTTATGTAACTATATTAAAATAAAAAAAATATGTTTTTATTAAGGATAATTGTTTTTTTTATACTGGTTTCTTTACTAATTATTTTGGCTTATCCGCTTTTGATTATTTACGATATATCAAGAGGGGGAAGTGGTTTTGGTATATGTAATGATCTTGTAAATTGTGTGATTCCGGTAACTGAGGGACCAAGATTGTTAATAATATTAATATCATCTTTCTTTGTACTTGTATTCTTTTTAAGGTTAATTATGAAATTTATAAATACTTTAAATGAAGAAAAATCTATTCTTTAATCACGAGAAAAATAGATATCAAAACTAGTATTACTCCAAACCAATTTAGTAAATTTAAATATTCATTAGCTACAATTATTCCAATAAATAAAGCAAAGATTGCTTCTAAACTCAATATCAAAGCTGAAGTTGAGGCCTTAATAATCTTTTGACCATAAAGTTGTAAATAAAACGCACCAACATTTACAACTAACCCAAGAAAAATTATAGGCATCAAGTAATCTGGTAAAAACTGAAATTCAGAAAACGATATTAGAGGTAAACACAAGATTCCTCCTGTGAGTGATTGAACAAACATAAGTTGAGAAATATTTTGGTTTTTTACATATCTTTCAACCAAAACTATATGCATTGCATAAGCTCCTGCACAGACAAGAGTAAATAAATTTCCAAAAACTTGCGATACATCATTTATTGAAATTAAAACTATGCCTGTAAATCCAAGTATTGAATAAACGTAATTTTTTGTTTCTAAATTAGTATTGTTTAAAAATTTTGATAGAAAAGGGGTTAGTACAATATAAAATCCAGTAACAACACCCGAATTAATTGTTGAAGTTGTAACTAATCCCTGAGTTTGAGTTACATATCCTAACCAAAGAAAAAAACCCATAAAAATTCCAGGTTTCCATGCTATTTTTTTAGGCAAACCACCAATTATTGCAAATACAATTGCAGCAATAATATACCTTAGAAACACAACAAAGGTTGGACTGAAAGTGCTTAATAAGTTTTTTACAATTAAAAATGTTGACCCAAAAAATAATGCAGAAATAAATAACGCAATCAAAGACTTATTTTTTTCATTTATCAACATATGAGAGAACTTTAATATATTGTTTAAAATAATAAAGTGGTAATAACTAAAGAAAAAAAGGTAAAAGATATTGTAAAGATACTTGATAGACTTTACCCAAAAACTCCGATTCCTTTAATACATAAAGACCCATTTACGCTTTTAATTTCAGTTGTTCTGTCAGCTCAATGTACAGACGAAAGAGTTAATCAAATTACTCCAATTCTGTTTGATAAAGCAGATACCCCAGACAAAATGTTAAAAATGACCACAAAGGAAATCGAAAACATCATTAGACCATGTGGCTTATCACCTCAAAAATCAAAAGCTATTAGTGGCTTATCAAGCTTGTTAGTTAAAAAACACAATTCAGAAGTACCAAAAAACTTTGACGCTTTAGAGGAATTACCCGGAGTAGGGCACAAAACTGCTTCAGTAGTTATGAGTCAAGCTTTTGGACATCCAGCTTTTCCAGTAGACACTCATATACATAGACTTGCATGGAGATGGGGTTTATCATCTGGTAAAAATGTAGTAAAAACGGAAAAAGATCTAAAAAGAATTTTTCCAGAAAATAAGTGGAATAAATTGCACTTACAGATCATATTTTACGGAAGAGAATATTGTCCAGCAAGAGGACATAAATTAGAGAATTGTATTATTTGTACAAAATACAGGAGAAAAGAAGGTTATAAGTAAGATTATTTTTAATTTTTATCAAGGTATATATTTAATCTATGGAAATTAATGCATCAATAGCTTTCTTTTTTGGAGCTCTGTCTTTTTTTTCACCTTGCGTCCTCCCTCTTGTCCCTGGATATTTTGCAATATTTTCATTAGATAAAAATTCAAAAATTACAAGACTTAGTGGAGCGTTGCAATTTGTGATCGGTTTTTCATTTGTATTTGTATCATTAGGTGCTTTAGCAAGTTCCGTAGGTTCTTTTTTTACTAGGAATGCATCGTTGCTGGGTCAAATAAGTGGAGTAATAATAATTATCTTTGGCTTAGTTCTCTTGATACCTTCACTAAATAAAAGATATTTTTATAGTTCAAATATTGTTGACATTAATAATTTTTCAAAATCTAAAAATTTTATAATGGGATTTACCTTTGGCTTTGGCTTCACACCATGTATTGGCCCTGTTCTTGGAGCTTTATTAACACTTTCATCTAAATCTGAAACTTTGTATTCCGGTGTAATGTATTTAATATTATTTTCCTTGGGTTTAGCAATCCCATTTCTATTAATTGCAATCCTTTCAGATAGAATAAATTTAAAAAATAAACTTTTTACAAATTTTCAAAAGTACTCTACAAATGTTTCAGGCATAACACTAGTTGCATTAGGTTATTTAATTTTTACAGATAAAATTTATATTCTTGCTTCTTTCTTTCAAGAAATTCTGTATTTTCTAAATTTAGATTGGCTAAGTACTATATAAGATAATGCAAATTTTAAAATCAACCAGCTTAATGGATGTAACAGGAGACGATGCTTTTTCCTTTATCGATTCTCTCGTATCAAATTCTATAAATGAGAATGAAACTAAGTTTTCATACTTATTAGGACCAGATGGAAAAGTAAAATTTTGGTTTATTTTTGAAGTTAAAAATAGTGTATTGAAAATCTTCCAAACTGAAGAAAATTTAGTTGAACTGAAAAAGTTATTAGAAAAATACAAAATTCGTATAAATTGTGAGTTAAATATTTTAAAAAACGATCGATTTTTTGAAATTACAGAAAAAAACCAATTACTAACAATTAAGTCATCTTCAAACTCAAGTAAATTTGTAAATTGGGCTGAAATTGAATTGTTTTATGAACTTCCTTCTTCAAAAATTATTGAATTAGGGTTATTACCCAATGAAATAAAATGGCTTGAAAGTTTTGTTGATTTTTACAAAGGTTGCTTTATGGGCCAAGAACAAGCTTCAAGAGTTAACTTTCGAGGTAAGCCAAGAAGAATACTTAAGACACTTCCAGACTCAACACAAGAAATAGTCAAATCAAAATAAGAAGTGATTAAAAATAATACAAGATGCAGTTACTGTGGCAGATTATTGTATAAGAACATTTCTGATAAATTCAATGTATGTTCAATCAAGTGCAAATCATTAATAAAAAAATATGATTACATTAATAAAGTTGATACTGCCGTAATCAACATCAACAGTCATAAATGGAATACTGTAGAAGACTTATTGAAGAAAGTAGAGATTGATAAATTTGATTTTATATCTTCAATTAGGCGACTTGTTTATTTTAAAAACGAACTTAAAGCGAAGGAAGAAAAAGAAATTAATCAAAAATCACATATTTCTAAAGTGAAAAAATAGCACCTTTATCAAATTTTTTAAGTGAATATTGAACAATAGGTCCAACTGATATAACCATAAAAATTGTACCAAGTCCATATGATCCGCCAAGAAAAACACCTATAACAAAAGCAGTAAAGTCAATTCCAATTCTTGTTGCTCTAATGCTTGGACCTAATTTTGCTATTCCAACCATAATTCCATCTCTTGGGCCTGGTCCTAATCCTGACCCAACATAAACTCCAACCCCTAAAGCAAACACTACAGTGCCAAAAATAAGAAATATTATTTTTACATAAAGATCTTCTGGATTTGGTAAGTAATACATTGTCAGATCTATAACATTGCCTATAGTTAAAATATTTAATATAGTTCCAATAAATGGTTTTTGTTTTAATGGGATCCAACCAATTAAAAGGATGAAACCAGTTAAAACTCCTGCGAATCCTATCTTTACACCAATTAATTTACTAAATCCATCATGAAAGACATCCCAAGAATTTAGTCCTAGATTAGCTTCGATGGTAAATGCTAATCCAAAGCCACATAAAAATAATCCAAACATAAGCTGAGGAATTCTCTGGAGTATTACCTTATTTTGCATTTTTAAACAGGTTTTCTAACACTGAAATATTTTCAGGACACAATTCGTATGTAGCTTGAAATCGCAAAATTGGAATAATTCTATTATTAATGTCTACTTCAATTTCATATACTTTAAGCAAATTAAATATAACATTTAAGGAATTTCGCTCATCTATCCATTCATTAGTACTATTACAAATATCTTTTCCAACCTGTATTAAAATTTCATCTGAGATAATTTCTAATGTATTTTCACTGTCAGATATTCTAATTTGTTCAATAAAACTATCACCAAAATTATCAGAATTTAGGGAGGAACTAGTAATAAAAATTATTACTGTAATAATAAATATTATTGCAGATCCGAGAATAGTTTTATTGTTCATACCCTATTATTGAGTATTTTTGAATTTATACCTCATTCAATGACATGTAAAGAAATATAAAGTACCCGGAGGGGGAGTCGAACCCCCACATCCGAAGATACTGGATTTTGAATCCAGCGCGTCTGCCAATTCCGCCATCCGGGCTTTATTAAGATTATATTTGATATGCAGATGAATGAGAGAAAAAAATATTAAGTTTAAAATAAAAGTGTGATATTTCTTATTGATGGGCACAGCATTGCATTTAGAGCTTTCTATGCTTTACCAGAAACGTTAACAACAAAAGATGGATTTCCAACAAATGTTATTCATGGATTTCTTATGATGATTTCAAAGCTTGTAAACAATTACGATGTTGAAGAAATTATTATTACTTGGGATGTATCTAAAAAAACTTTTAGAAATGAAATATATGATGAATACAAAGCAAATAGATCATCCTCACCTGATAATTTTAAAATCCAAATAAAAGAGCTTCAAAATCTACTTTCAAAATTTAATTTACCTCAATTATCACTAGAAGGCTACGAAGCAGACGATGTTCTTGGTAGTTTGTCACATTTTTTTAATAAAAAAAATAAAAAAGTAACTATTGTCACTGGAGATCGAGATTCATTTCAACTAATAAGTCCTAAAACAAGAATTATGTATACAAAGAGAGGTATATCTGATGTTGAAATTTATGACAGTGAAGCATTTATACAAAAATATGAAATCTTAACTAGTCAGTATGTAGAGTATTTAGCTCTTAAGGGGGACAAGTCAGACAACATTCCTGGGTTACCTGGAGTAGGCGAAAAAACAGCAATATCTCTTTTACAAAAATATAAAAATATTTCAAATATTTATAAAAATTTAAGTCAATTAACACCAAAATTACAAACTAATTTTGTAGAGAATAAAGATATATTGTTAATGAGTAAAAAATTAGCAAAGATTAAAACAGATTTAGATTTAAATGTACCTTCTATAAAATTAAAAGAAACTGTTTTTTTTAACAAACATATATTAGAACAATCTAAAGAAGATATTTCAAAGTATGAATTAAATAGATTTCTTGGAGATAGAGAAGCAGTTTCAAAAGGGAAAATAGAAAAAGAAGAATTAAAAATTGAAAATATCAAAGAAATTATAGATGCTACAAGCATAGTTTTCAATTTCAACAATAAAAACTATTTTGTTAATGAGAAACAATATGGAGAATTCGTATCTTTAGAATCCTTTCAGAATGTTATATCTTTAAGTTCTCAAGAGATGTTTAATACTCAAAAAAACATAAAAATCGATAATTTTAAAGCATATGATTGTATGTTGTTTTTAAGTGACCCTAGTATTCGGCCCGATAATTTAATTAATATTTCAAAACACCTTAACGGACAGGGCGAGATAAATAATAAATCAACAATAGATGATTTTATTACGTTTTTTCAATCAAAAATAAAAAATGTAAATGAAGATATCAAAAAATTTGAGTCAAACTCAACTTTATTTCAAATTTATAAAGATGTAGATTTTCCTATGTTAAAAATATTAGCTGAAATGGAATATGAAGGAATTTCTGTTTCAAAAGACAAAATGAAAAAACTTTCTAAAAGTTTATCATTAAAGCTAAAAAAACTTGAAAACAAATGTTTTGAAATTACCAAGAAAGAATTTAATTTAAACTCACCTAAACAATTATCTGAAATATTTTTTAATGAACTTAAGTATCCTATAATTAAAAAAACTCCAAAAGGAGCACCTTCAACTGATGCAAGTGTTTTAGAGGAATTATCAAAAACTCATGACTTACCAAAGCACATATTAAAATTTAGAGAACTTGAAAAAATTAGATCTACATATGTTGATGGATTAATACCCGAAGTTTCAAATGATTCAAAAATACATACTCACTATAATTTATTCGGCACAACAACAGGAAGACTTTCATCAGAGAAGCCTAATCTTCAAAATATACCTAACAAAACTGAATTAGGTCAAGAAATAAGAGATTTTTTTGTCGCAAAACCTTCTATGAAATTCATTCTTTCAGACTATTCGCAAATTGAACTAAGAGTGTTGGCTCATTTAAGCCAAGACTCAGAAATGATTAAAATTTTAAATGATGAAAGCGCAGATATTCATTCTGAAACCGCAGCAAGAATTTTCAACGAACCAATTGATAATGTCAATTCAGAAATGAGAAGAAAAGCTAAAGAAGTAAATTTTGGTCTTATATATGGCATGGAAGCATTTGGTCTTGCCAAAAGCTTGAATATATCCCAAAAAGAGGCAAAAACATTAATTGATGCATATTTTGATCAATTTCCAAAAGTAAAAGGATTTTTAGATAAAGTTGTAAAAGATGCAGAGAAGAATACATATACTACAACACTGATTGGAAGGAAAAGATATATAAGGGAATTGTCATCATCAAATTTTCAATTAAAAGCTATGGGTAAACGCATTGCCATGAATGCACCTATCCAAGGAACTGCATCCGATATCATGAAGATTGCAATGATTAAAGTTAAGTCAAATCTTCATAAATTTAATAACACTAATTTACTTCTTCAAATACACGATGAGATAGTTGTTGAGTCAAGTAACAAAGATATTGAAAAGGTTTCAAAAATGGTGTCAGACAATATGAAAAACGCAATGAAGCTAGATGTACCACTTTATGTAAATACCAAAGTTAATAATTCGCTTGCAAATTTTAATAATTAGTTTGTAAAAATCACAGATATGTTATTCTTATTGACGCAACACTATGATTGGAAAAAATTTTAAATATGACAAATAATAATGAAGAGACTGCCTCTCCTTCTAATGTCGTCGAACTTCCTGAAGATATAAAACCAGAAGACTTCCCAGAACTACTTGAACAAACATTAGTGTCTTTTAATAATGGTGATGTGATTGAAGGAACCATTGTACGGGTAGATAGAAATGAAGTAATGGTTGATGTGGGATATAAGTCTGAGGGAGTAATACCTTCAAGGGAATTGTCTGTTAGAAAAGGTGCAAATCCAAAAGAATTAGTAACCGAAGGTGAAAAAATCCAGGCATTAGTCTTAGATAAAGAAGACGATGAAGGAAGATTAATACTATCTGTCAAAAGAGCAGTGTATGAAAAAGCTTGGGGTGACATTCAAGAAATTTCTGATAGCAAAAAATCAATTAAAGGAACTGTTATTGAATCAGTAAAAGGTGGATTAATAGTCGATATAGGAGTTAGAGGTTTCTTACCAGCTTCGCTTATTGATGTAAGAAGAGTTAAAGAACTTTCTGCATATATTGGAGAAGAGATAGAAGCAAAAATTCTTGAACTTGATAGACAAAGAAATAATATAGTTCTTTCTAGAAAAGCTCATTTAGAAGAAGAGATGTCAGAGGAAAGACAGGGTTTTCTTGATGACCTTCAAGTAGGAGATATAAAAGAAGGAAAGATTTCTTCTATCGTCAGTTTTGGTGCATTTGTAGACATTGGTGGAATGGATGGATTAGTACATGTCTCGGAACTTTCTTGGCGTCATGTAGAAAATCCAAATGAAATTGTAAAAGTTGGCGATTCTGTAACTGTTAAAGTATTAGAAATTGATAATGATAAAGAAAGAATTTCCTTGTCAATTAAACAAGTAAATGAAGATCCTTGGCTTGATTTTGAACTTCATTATAAAGAAGAAGATATTGTTGATGGAGAAGTCACTAAAGTTGTTCCTTTTGGAGCATTTGTCACTATTGGCAATGGGGTTGAGGGGCTCGTTCATGTATCCGAAATATCATCAGATAAAGTAGATTCCCCAGAACTTGCACTTGCTTTGGGTCAAAAAGTTAAAATTAAAATTACAGAATTAGACATAGAAAAAAGAAGAGTGAATTTGTCTATTAAAAAAGCTGATCCAAATTGGAAAGAAGTAGAAGAAAATAAAGACAAACCAAAAACTCATTCAACAAGTTCAGATGAAGAAGCTCCTAAGCGCCAAACTGTTGAAGGTGTAGATGAGTCTCTTGAAAACATTCTTCAAGAATTAAAAGAAAGAGGAATAGGTAACTCGTAATTTACCCTTTTTCTGCTTAATCTTAAATTATGGCAAAAAAAGTTTACATTATCACGGGACCAATAGGGAGCGGTAAATCAACTGCTATTAAATATTTAAGTAGTAAAGGTTTTAATACAGTTGATCTTGACGAAGTATCTAATCAAATACTCATTTCTAAACAATCTATTAATTTTTTAAAAGAAAATTTTCCTAAAGCAATAGTAAACAATCTTATTGATAAAGAATTATTAGCGAAGATTGTTTTCAATAATAAAAATAAATTAATGATTCTTGAGAATTATTTGCATCCAAAAGTACTTCATGAATTACAAAATATAATACAAAATACAAATGATGAACTTTTTGTAGAAGTTTCAGCACCAAAAAATATCTATAAGGATTTTGATTGTATAGTTATTTTTGCAGATGTAGATACTAGAGTAAATAGACTTCTTAGTAGAGGTATGAAGAATGAAGACATTCTCAATAGGATAGCTAATCAAAAAAATGATGATTGGTGGAAAAGTTTAGGATTTGTTATTCACAATAATGATTTAAATAATTTACAAATTGAATTGGATAAATTATTTAATCACAATTCTTAGCTTTAACGATTTTATTCAGAATTTATAAAAGAGTTATAATTTGTTATGAATAAGTTTGAAGTTATTTCAGAATTTCAGCCTAAAGGTGATCAACCTAATGCTATTAAAGAATTAAAAAAAGGATTAGACAACAACATTCACCACCAAACCTTAAAAGGCATAACTGGCTCAGGTAAATCTGCAACTATCGCATGGTTAATCGAAGAATGTCAGTTACCTTCATTAGTCTTAGCACCAAATAAAGCTCTTGCTGCTCAACTTGCAAATGAATTCAGACAGTTCTTTCCTAACAATAGAGTTGAATATTTTGTTTCATATTATGATTACTACCAACCGGAAGCCTATGTTCCTAGAACAGATACTTTTATCGAAAAAGATGCAAATATAAATGAAGAAATAGACAGACTTAGACATTCCGCAACAAGCGCACTTCTTCTGAGAGATGATGTAATAGTAGTGTCTTCAGTGTCATGTATATACGGACTAGGTTCACCTTCGGAATATAGGAATAAATTAATCCCAATAATTAAGGGTCAAGAATTTGAGATAGAAAATCTTTTGTTGCAATTAGTAAAACAACAGTATGTAAGGAATGATTTAGTAGTACAAAGAGGTTCGTTTAGATTAAAAGGAGATACGCTCGATATATTCCCTGTATATGAAGAGACAATCTTTAGAATTGAGTTTTTTGGTGATGAGGTAGAAAACATATCTAGGATAGATCCTACAACTGGTGAGATATTAGAAAAATTAACTGAAGTTGCGATACTTCCAGCATCTCATTATGTAATATCAGATGAATCAAGAAAGAGTGCATTAAAACAAATTGAGAAAGACATGCATTTACAAATTAAAAAATTTGAGTCAGAGAATAAACTCTTAGAGGCTCAAAGAATTGAACAAAGAACAAAGTATGATTTAGAGATGATATCAGAATTAGGTGTTTGTTCTGGTATTGAGAATTACTCTAGATACTTCGATGGCAGAAAACCTGGCGAAGCTCCTTTTACACTTTTAGATTTTTTCCCAAAAGAGTTTTTAATGGTAGTAGATGAAAGTCATATAGCTATACCTCAAATCAGAGGACAGTACGAAGGCGACAAGTCAAGAAAAACAACGCTTGTAGATTACGGTTTTCGCTTACCATCTGCATTAGACAATAGGCCACTGAAGTTTGATGAATGGGAGGAAAAAATAAATAAGACAATTTTAGTTTCTGCAACACCCGGGAAATGGGAAAAAGAAAATTCAAATAAATTTGTTGAACAAGTAATAAGGCCTACAGGATTAGTTGATCCAAGAATTATTGTTAAACCTACAGAAAACCAAATACAAGATTTACTTACAGAGATAGAGTCTGTAGTTGATAATGGAAACCGTGTTCTAGTAACCACATTGACAAAAAAAATGAGTGAAGCTTTAAGTGATTATCTCATTAAAGCTGGAGTTAAAACAAGATATCTCCATTCTGATATAGATACTCTAGAAAGGATTGAAATTCTCAGAGATTTAAGAAAAGGGGAGTTTGATGTATTAGTAGGTATCAATCTCCTCAGGGAAGGACTCGACTTGCCTGAGGTACAATTAGTTGCAATTTTGGATGCGGACAAAGAAGGGTTCTTACGATCTGAAACTAGTTTAATTCAGACAATTGGTAGAGCTGCAAGAAATCAAGAAGGGTACGTTATAATGTATGCTGATAAAATTACAGATTCAATGACTTTTGCAATAAGCGAAACAGAAAGACGTCGTGGAATTCAACAGGAGCATAATCGAATAAACGACATAACACCTAAGACGATTCAAAAGGAAATTACTGACATATTAGAGTTAGTTGAAAAAACAAGAGGAAGTAATAATGTAAGTATTAGTAAATCAAAGCTAAATATCAATGATGCTTCAAAAAATGATTTGATAAAACTTTCTAAAAATATAGAAAAAGAAATGAATTTAGCTGCGGATTTATTAGAGTTTGAGCTTGCTGCTAGATTGAGGGACGAGTTAAAAGAATTAAGAAGAGAAATTAATAGTATTACAGAATGAAAGAAGAATTACTTCAGATAAAAGGTGCAAAGGAACATAATCTTAAAAATGTTTCTGTAAATATTCCTAAAAATAAATTAATCGTTATAACTGGATTATCTGGTTCAGGAAAGTCTTCACTTGCTTTTGATACAATATATGCAGAAGGTCAGAGAAGGTATGTAGAGAGCCTTTCAGCATATGCCAGACAGTTTCTTGGACAGATGGAAAAACCAAATGTTGAAAGTATAGATGGTCTCTCACCCGCAATTGCTATAGACCAAAAAACATCATCTCGTAGCCCCAGATCTACAGTTGGCACTGTTACAGAAATTCATGATTACTTAAGACTTTTATGGGCTCGCATTGGAGTTAGTTATTGTCCGAGCTGTAATAACAAAATAGAAAAACAATCTGTAAATTTTATAGTTAAACAAATAATGAAATTAAAAGAGGGTACCAGTATAGATATATTGGCACCAGTAGTGAGGTCACGTAAAGGTGAGTTCGAAACGTTATTTAAAGATCTACAAGCACAAGGGTTTTCCAGAGTTCTTGTTGATGGAGAAGTTATTAGATTAGATGAAGCAAAAAGACTTGATAGATATTTTAATCACGATATATCAGTTGTTGTTGATAGATTAAAAATAAAGAAAACACCAGGAAGAAGACTTCCTCAATCTGTTGAAACTGCCTTAGATTTAACTTCTGGTTTAGTGGATGTAAGTGTGGGTGAAAAATATACTACCTATAGTCAAAATTTAGGATGTTTGAAATGTGGAACATCATACGACAAGCTTGAACCAAGAGATTTTTCATTTAACTCACCATTTGGTGCATGTGAGTCTTGTAATGGCTTGGGTGTTAGTTATGAAATAGATGAGACTTTATTGATCAAAAATTTTGATTTATCAATTAATGAAAATGTTTTTCCAGACATGTCTACTAGGAAGTATTTTAGGGCACAAGTACACGGTGTTTGTGAACATTTTGATATACCTGTTGATGAACCGTACAAAAATTTACCAAGAAAACAAAAAGATATTTTATTACATGGTTCAAAAGGAGAAAAAACTGTAATCAGATATGTTAATAGATTTGGAAATTCAAGAGTTTGGCATAAACCTTATAGAGGAATTGTTCCAACTTTCAAAAAAAATTATGAAGAGACAACTTCTGATGCTGCTCGAGAGTATTACAAACAATTTATGCGAGAGCTACCTTGTGGTGATTGTGATGGTGAACGATTAAATGAAAGATCAAGACTTGTTCAAGTTGAAAATCTTACTTTGGGAAAATTTAATAATCTCTCAATAAAAGAAGCCTCACTGGCAGTAGATGAGTTTAACTTGTCTGGTAATGATTTTGAAATTGCATTACCAATTATTAGGGAAATTAAGGAAAGGTTAAAGTTTCTCAATGAAGTTGGATTGAGCTACCTTCAACTTAGTAGAGGTGCTGCTACTCTTTCTGGTGGAGAAGCCCAACGTATTAGATTGGCTACTCAAATTGGTTCTGGCCTTACTGGGGTACTCTATGTGTTAGATGAACCTTCAATAGGTCTTCATCAGTCAGATAATATCAAATTAATCGATACTCTAATACGACTAAGGGATTTGGGTAATACCGTTTTAGTAGTTGAGCACGATGAGGAAACTATGAAAAGCTCCGATCATGTTATTGATATTGGTTGGGGAGCAGGTGAACAAGGTGGCGAAATTGTAGCCGAAGGTTCTTGGGAAAAAGTTTCCAAAAATATTAAATCAGTTACTGGCCAATATTTATCGGGCAAACAGGTTGTTCCATATCCATTAGTACGTAGAAATGGAAAAAATCAAAATATAGTCATTAGAGGTGCAAAGGAAAATAATTTAAAAAACTTAACAGTTAATTTTCCTCTAGGAAAATTTATAGCTATAACAGGAGTCTCTGGATCAGGAAAATCTACATTAGTTACTGATATCTTATCAAAATCTATTCAAAATGAATTTTCAAAAAATTTTATATTACCAGGGTTGCACAAGAGTGTTTCGGGGTTAGAAAACATTGATAAGCTTATAGAAATTGATCAATCACCAATTGGAAGGACACCAAGGTCAAATCCAGCAACGTATTCTGGTGTATTTGATCAAATAAGAAATTTATTCTCTCTTACAGAGGAATCAAAAATAAGAGGCTATAAACCTGGAAGGTTTTCATTTAATGTTCCTGGTGGAAGATGTGAATATTGCAAGGGTGATGGAAATATAAAAGTTGAAATGTATTTTCTTCCAGATATATATGTTGTATGTGACGAGTGCAATGGTACTAGGTACAATTCTGAAACATTGTCAATAAGATGGAAAGGTCACAATATAGCTGAGATTTTAGATTCAACAGTAGAGAGTGCTCTTAATATCTTTGAAAATCAGCCATCAATATACAGGATTATTAAAACGTTGGATGATGTTGGTCTATCCTATATAAAATTAGGTCAAGCCGCTACTACATTATCAGGTGGTGAAGCACAAAGAGTTAAATTGGCAAAAGAACTGAGTAAAAGATCAACCGGAAAGACAGTTTACATATTAGATGAACCAACTACTGGACTTCATTTTGCTGATGTTCAAAAATTGTTAGAAGTATTACACATGTTGGTTGACAAAGGAAATACAGTAATAGTTATAGAGCATAATCTAGATGTGATTAAGAATTCAGATTGGATTATTGATTTAGGACCTGAGGGCGGTGAAAATGGTGGAACAATAGTTGGCGAAGGTACTCCAGAAAGTATCTCTAAAAATAAACTATCTCTTACTGGCAAACATTTGAAAGAAGTCTTAAATGGAAAAAATTAAACTTAACGAAATTCCAAATAAGCCAGGTATATACATATTTAAGGATGATTATGAAGAACCTATTTATGTTGGCAAGGCTAAAAATTTAAGAAAACGAGTCCCATCATATTTTAATAAAAATACTTCATGGAAAACAAAAAGACTGACATCTGAAGCAAAATCTATTTCATTTATTGTATCTCAAAATGAAGCTAATGCATTACTAGCTGAGTATTCATTTATTCAAGAATATAAACCCAAATATAATATTCAATTCAAAGATGACAAATCTTATCCTTATGTCACAATTACAAATGAAGAATGGCCAAGGGCTTTTGTAACAAGAAACATAAATAAACAAAATTTAAACTTTGGACCTTTCCCATTCATAGGAGCTGCTAAAAGATCCTTAGATCATTTAATTAATATATTTCCTGTAAGAACTTGTACAAAAAATACATTTGATAGACATAAGAAATTAAATAAACCATGTCTACTTTATGAAATTGAAAAATGTTCAGGACCCTGTGTAGATTTAATTAATAAAGACGACTATCAAGGCCTAATAGATAACTTAAAAGACTTTTACAAAGGCAATTCGGATACCTACATTAATAAAAAAGTTGATGAAATGAAGTTGCATTCAGACAAACAAGAATTTGAAGAAGCAAATAAAATTAAAAAAACTTTATCACATTTAGAAAATGCAAGAATAAATCAAACACTTATGACTTCAAATGATAAAAATGTAGATGTTATAGGTATAGATATTGGAAGATACGATGTAGTTCTTTCGTGCTTGCTAATTAGAAACGGAAGAATAGTTGGAGAAGTAAAAAATAATTTTGAACCAATGGATGTTCAAGAATATGAAAACTATCTTCCTCAGATTATTATTAATTTATTTGAAAAAAATATGCCTTCAAATGAAGTACTTGTAAGCCATGAGTTTCCTTTGTCTGAGACAATCCAAAACGAGTTAGAAATTAAATGGAATAAAAAAATTAACCTAACTAATCCAAAGAGGGGATGGAAAAAAGATTTACTAAATACTGCTATAGATGATGCAAAAGAACTTAGAAGAGTTGCAGATCTTAAACGTAGATCAGACTTAGAATTTAGATCACTTTCATTGGAACAATTACAACACAAGTTAAGCTTAAAAAAGATTCCATACAGAATAGAAGCATACGATATTTCTAACCTTGGCGATAAGTTCCGAGTTGGATCAATGGTAGTAATGGAAGATGGTATTCCGAAACCTTCAATGTATCGTAAATTTCATATTAGGTCATTCAAAGGACAAGACGACTTTAGGTCAATGGAAGAAGTAATATTTAGGCGAGTAAAACGTTTAATTGATAGTGATGAAAAAGATCAAAGTTTTCGAAGAACCCCAGATTTAATCTTAATTGATGGAGGCAAAGGACAACTATCAAAAGCAAAGAGTGTAATAGATCATTTCAATTTAGATATCGATGTTATAGGTATAGCCAAAAAAGAAGAGGAACTTTTTACTCCTCATAAAAAAACTTCAATAATTTTAAATTCAAATTCCGAAGCATTATTTATTCTTCAGAACATTAGAGATGAAGCACACAGATTTGCAATTCAAGAAAATAGGAGATTAAGACTTAAGGATTTAGATATAGATACAATTCTTGAAATAAAGGGTGTTTCAAAATCTTCTATTGATACTTTATTAGATAAATATAAAACACTAAACAAGCTTTCATCGGCAAGTTTTATTGAATTATCTAATTTGATTAACGATCAACAAGCCAAAAAAGTCTTTCAATACTTTAATAAGTAATTCACACTAAAAATTATTTTCCCAATCATGAAATTTACCAACTATCATATATTTAAAAAGGAAAGAAATGCCATCAAAAAGACCAGAAGTTTTGCTATTAGTTGGCATGTCTGGTGCTGGTAGGTCCGCAAGTTCAAATGTTTTTGAAGACTTGGGATATTATGTAATAGAAAATTTACCTGCTGAATTAGTTGAATCTGTTGTCCAGTCAAATGATGTTACTGAAACAAATAAGCAGCTTGTATTAACAATTGATGCAAAAGACAAAATTGCTCAGCAGGAATTAAAAAATAGTATAGATAAATTAAGTCAATCAGGTGTCTTAACTCGAATAATTTTTTTAGATGCAGATAATGAAACATTAATTGAGAGATATGAAGAAAACAGACGCCCACATCCTATGGGAATGGACTCTATTTCTCAGTCTGTAAAATCAGAAAGAGATTTACTCAAGCCAATACGAGAACTTGCCGATCAAGTTATTGACACTACAGATATGAATGTACATGAGTTAAGAAAAAGAATAATAGAAGGTTTTCAAGGAGAAGCAACAAATCAGGATTTAAAAATTTCAGTTACTTCTTTTGGATTTAAGAACGGAACACCTAGAGATGCTGACTTAGTTTTCGATGTTAGATTTCTTCCAAATCCCCACTGGAGGGAAGAGCTTAGAGCGTCTACTGGCCAATCTCCAATGGTTAGAAATTATGTGCTCTCATTTGAAGATGCACAAACATTTTTAAATAAAATAAAAGATATGATTGATTTTCTCTTACCTAGATTTACTTCAGAAGGTAAATCATATGTTGGAATTGCAATTGGCTGCACCGGGGGTAAACACCGAAGTGTTGTAATGACTGAAGAAATTGGCAAATGGCTAAAAAATGATGGGAAGGACTCTGTAGTTATTCATAGAGATATGAAGGAAACTTAAGTTGTCAAAAAAAGACAATTTAGGAAATGTTCTAATTAGGTCAGATTTAAATGTTCCAACAGTAAATGGAAAAATAAGTGATGATTACAGAATTTATAAATCTCTAGAAAATGTAAATAATATTTTAGAGAGATCAAAAACAATTACATTTGCAAGTCATATGGGTAGACCAAAGGGTAAAGATCTAAATTTATCACTTAAACCCGTTGCAGAAATCATGGCAGAAATTATTGGAATTGGCGTACATTTCATCAACGAGATATACGGTGGTGAAGTTGAACGTCAAGTTAAAAATAGTGATAAAAAAATATTTCTATTAGAAAACTTAAGATTTGATCAAGGAGAAATCAATAATGATAAAGATTTTTCAAAGAAAGTTACTAATCCATTTAATACATATATTTTTGATGCGTTTGGAGCGGCACACCGACCGCATGCATCTGTAGTAAGTTTTGGAAATAATTTGGAAGCGTATCAAGGGCCGCTAATGGATAAAGAATTAAGAGAGTTAAATAAATTGCTAAATAATAATAAAGTCGGATATGCTGTGCTTCTTGGAGGTGCAAAAATATCAGATAAACTTAATTTGATTGAAAAAATTCTACCAAAAGTCGAATATCTTATGGTTGGAGGAGGGATGTGTTTTACATTTTTAAAAGCTTTGGGATATGAAATTGGAAACTCTTTATTAGAAGAATCGTTTATACCCAAGGCAAATGAGCTTTTAAATTCAAATTATGGGAAGAAAATAATTTTACCATTGGATTTTGGTGTGACAGATTAATAGAAAGTACAAATAGAAAAAATATTAAGTTAGATGAGATAAAAAGTAATGACATAGGATTAGACATTGGGCCTGAGACAGTTAAAAAATTTACACAAATTTTAATTAGTTCTCAAAATATTTTTTGGAATGGACCGATGGGTGTATTTGAAAAAGAAGAATTTAGTTTTGGAACAAGGGAAATTACTCAAACAATATCTAAATCTTCTGCATATACATGTATAGGAGGTGGAGATTCTGT
>Ga0115011_10000667_pt1 | contig 26944 bp, 25 predicted proteins | sample TroAtlMetagenome_2_FD_88705 | JGI IMG/M metagenome (GOLD analysis project Ga0115011, IMG submission 88705) | Marine eukaryotic phytoplankton communities from Atlantic Ocean - Tropical Atlantic ANT8 Metagenome | ecosystem: Environmental > Aquatic > Marine > Oceanic | place: Tropical Atlantic...
GACGGAAAAGAAGTTAAATTAACCTTAATTAATATTAGCGATGGACTATCAATTTCTTTTAATGTCTATCCTCTAGGAGCAATTTTTGGTCTTGTTGCTTCAGGACTTTGGATTTTAGCCTCAATCTATTCAATTGGATATATGAGAGGAAATAAAGAATTAAATCAAACACGATTTTTTTCATTTTATGCTATATCTATTTTTGCGGCACTATGCATCGCATATTCAGGAAATCTATTAACTTTATTTATTTTTTATGAAATTTTAACATTTTCTACATATCCTTTAGTCGCGCACAAACAAGATGACTTGTCAAAAAAATCTGGACGTTTATACATGGGTATTTTAGTTGGTACTTCTGTTGTTTTTTTACTGCCTGCAATAATAATAGTTTGGGTTACAACTGGGACACTTGATTTTGCAAAAAATGGAATTCTTGATGGACAATTAGAAGAAAAGTATATTCCTTTTTTACTTTTTCTTTTTGCTTTTGGAATAGGAAAAGCAGCCCTGATGCCTTTTCACAAATGGTTACCAGCAGCAATGGTCGCACCAACACCAGTTTCTGCGTTGTTACATGCAGTAGCAGTTGTAAAGGCAGGGGTTTTTAGTATTTTAGTTGTAATTGTTAATGTGTTTGGCATTGATTTTCTTTCAAAAACCCAAAGTACCTTTTGGTTAATTTGCCTGGCATGTTTTACACTTCTGCTGTCTAGTATTATAGCTATTTATAAAGATGATTTAAAAGCACGTTTAGCGTACTCAACTATTAGTCAACTGTCTTATGTCGTTCTAGGAGCAGCTCTAGTTAGTAATTTAGCTGTTCAAGGAGCCTCTATGCATATTGTTATGCACGCAGTTGGCAAAATCACGTTGTTTTTTGTTGCAGGAGCAATATACGTATCTGCTCACCTTTCAAAAATTTCTGAATTAGATGGACAAGGTAAGTCTATGCCCTTGCTTTTCTTTGCATTTTTTGTTGGATCACTATCAATTATTGGAGTTCCACCTATGGGTGGTTCATGGAGCAAATTTTACTTAATGATTGGAGCTGTTGAAAGCGATTACTTTTTTGTAATTGCAGTACTTTGTATATCAACTCTATTAAATGTTTATTATTTATTGGAAATTCCAGCAAGAGCGTTTTTTAAAGAGAAAATTAGAGAAGTTAAAGTAGAAAACCATCCATTAATGATAATTCCAACTTTATTTGCTGCTATTTTAACTGTAATAATATTTTTTTACATCGAACCAATCAAAAATTTAACTAATTTAATTACGGGTAACTAATGGGTTTTATTAAAAATTTTGGAAAAGCAAATAGCATAGTTTTATTCATATGTATCATTTTACTTTTACTTGAATTTACTGGTGACAGACATGGGGAAACAGAACTAGAAGAATTACTTTTCTTTCCTGCAATTTTTGGATTTGTTTCATGTATTATTATTTTTAAAGTTGGTGTTGCATTGAGATCAATCTTTATGAGGGATGAAGATTATTATGATAAGTAGCATGCCACCAGGATTAATTATGTTTTTGGGATCATTTTTGATCCCCTTATTTCCACATTTTTTTAGACAAATTTATATGATTTTGTTGATTGTAATTTCAGCATTTTCGCTAACTTCTGGCCACGGAACTCACTTAGTTATAAATTCAATGGGAATAGATTTTATAATTTTCCATTCTGACAATTTAAGCTTTCCATTCGCAGTTATATTCCACATAGCTGCATTCTTAACTGTCATATACGGTATACATAATAGAGATTGGAAAGAAAATGTCGCTATTACAAGCTATGCTGGTGCCGCAATAGCAGCATTACATGCTGGTGACTTGTTTACTCTTTTTGTTTGGTGGGAAGCCACGGCCTTAACATCAGTTTTTTTAATCTTAGGTGGAAAATCTTTGCGAGCATATAGATCAGCAATTAGATACATAATTATTCAAGTTGGTTCAGGAATGTTATTGCTATCTGGAGCAATAATTTTATTTCATACAAACAATGAAGCTTTGTTTCAAAATTTCAGTATCGATTCAACTTCAGGTTTATTAATTTTTCTCGCCTTTGGTATAAAAGCAGCATTCCCATTTTTAAATGGTTGGCTTCAGGATTCTTATCCAGAGGCAAGTGAAGTTGGAACAGTTGCCTTATCAGCATTTACTACAAAATTAGCAATTTATGCCTTAGCCAGATCTTTTGCTGGGGTAGAGATTTTAATTTTAATTGGCGCTTTGATGACTTTCTTTCCAATTTTCTTTGCTGTTATTGAAAATGACTTAAGACGAGTTTTAACATATAGTCTAAACAACCAATTGGGATTTATGGTGGTTGCTGTAGGAATTGGAAGTGAGTTAGCCATAAATGGAGCAGTTGCTCACGCCTTTGCACACATACTATACAAAGGTCTTTTGTTCATGAGTATGGGAGCAGTTTTATATAGAGTAGGTACATGTAAAGCATCAGAACTTGGAGGTTTGTTTAAACATATGCCTGTTACGGCAATATGTTCAATTGTAGGTGCTATTTCGATATCTGCTTTTCCCTTATTTAGTGGATTTGTTGCTAAATCTTTAATAATGTCCTCACTGGGTTATGAAGGATTGACATTTATTTACTTTATGCTTCTATTTGCATCAGCTGGAGTTCTTCATCACTCTGGAATTAAGATACCTTTTTTTGCATTCTTTGCTCATGAATCAGGATTAAAACCAAAAGAAGCCCCTTTAAACATGATCATTGCAATGATCATAAGTGCTCTTCTTTGTATTTTAATTGGTGTATTTCCATCATTGTTTTATCAAATTTTACCTTATGAAGTAAATTATCAACCATATGATTTCAGTCATGTTGTATCACAATTACAATTATTAACATTTGCTGCATTCGCTTTTATATGTTTATGGCATTTTAAAATCTATCCGCCAGAATTAAATTCAACTGTTTTAAATAGTGATTGGTTTTATAGAAAAATGATACCTGGTGTTTTTAAACCTGTAATTTTAGGCATACAAAATTTAAATGTTGTTCTAACAAATCTTATGTTGATGATTTTTGATAATTTTAAAAAATTTGTTAATAATCTAATGTTTAATAATAAAGTTTTTGATAGAGAAACTGGATTTGATACATTAATTGTAGTTCAAATATTTGGATTAATACTTTTTATTTTAATGTTTATGCATTTTAATTGATTTTTTTGAGGATGTTTTATGAAAATGAATGGCGAACATAACTTACCAGTAGATAGAAAAACAGTATGGAATGCCTTAATTAACCCAGAGGTATTAAAACAATCTATCCCAGGTTGCACAGAACTTGAAGAGTCACAAACAAATGAATTTAAAGCCATAGTAGCTCTTAAAATCGGTCCCGTTTCAGCTAAGTTTAACAGTGAAGTAAAATTGTCTGATATTGATTTATATAAAAGCTATAGAATTTCTGGCCAAGGAAAAGGTGGAGCAGCTGGCTTTGCAAAAGGAGGAGCTAATATTACTTTAGAGGACAATGAAAATGGAACTATCTTGAAATATGAAGTTGATGCACAAATCGGAGGAAAATTAGCTCAATTAGCATCAAGATTAATAGATTCAACAGCTAAAAATTTAGCTGGAAAATTCTTTGACAATTTTGTAAAAATTGTTGAGGGGACTAAAAACAATAGTTAAGGAGTTATTATGACCAAAAAAAAATTACCAAAAGGTGTTCCAGAAGAAAATGTATATAACTCTACACATTTTTTAATTTATCTTTTTTATGCTATTTCTGTTGCTGCAGTTGTCTGGTTACTGGTTAATCAAAATTGACAGACTTATCTATTTATCATGAAAAAATTTTAAAATTAGCTTCTTTAAATAAAAATTCCATTGAGTTAATTAAATTTGATTCCTCATATGAGTTGAGAAATCCAATGTGTGGTGATGAAGTTAATGTAAAAATTTTACTTGAAAATAAAATGATCAAAGAAATCTCTGCAAAAGTAAGAGGGTGTGCTCTTTGTGAAGCCTCTGCAGGATTAGTAGTTAAAACTCTTAAAAAAAAACCTACTCCAATAATAGATTTCATGAATGACTTCAAAAAATGGCTTGAATATGAAGATTATAATAATTTAGATAATTGCCCTTCAGAAATTGAAATCTTTTATCCTATAAAATCTATAAAAAATCGCCATACCTGTATCACAATGCCTTTTCAAGCAGCTATAAACACCCTAGAAAAGTTAAATTCTCTAAAGTGATAAGTTATTCTGGTTTTTTTGAATGTTTTGCAAATAGAAACAATGCGCCTACTAATATTATAGGGTACATAATTAATATTATTAAACCTAGATGTGGATCCATTTTATTCTTTCTAAATTAGATAAATTCTATCTTTGAAATTTATGTTCATTATAGTACAAATATATCTAAGATGAAAACATGAAATATATTTATTTTGAGATATTTTTATGACCTCTAGAGAAATGATGGAATATGATGTGGTTATTGTTGGAGCAGGTCCATCTGGCTTGTCATCAGCAATTAAACTTAAACAATTGAGTAAAAAAAATAATAAAGAAATATCAATCTGCATTGTTGAAAAAGGTTCTGAAGTTGGATCTCATATTTTGTCAGGTGCTGTCATTGAAACAAAAAGTTTGGATGAGCTAATTCCGGATTGGAAAGAAACAGACATCCCTCTTAATACAAAAGCTATAAATGACCAATTTCTTTTTTTAACTAAAAATAAAGCCTATAAACTACCTACTCCACCTCAAATGAATAACCATGGAAATTACATAGTTAGTTTAGGAAATTTTTGTAATTGGTTAGGTGTATATGCTGAGAATTTAGGCGTTGAAATATATCCTGGATTTTCTGCATCTGAAATTCTTTTTGATGAAAACGGAAAAGTAACAGGAATAGCTACAAATGACATGGGAAGATTAAAAGATGGATCGGAAGGACCAAATTTTGAACCTGGAATTGAATTGAAAGCTAAACAAACTATTTTTTCTGAAGGCTGTAGAGGACATCTTGGTAAAATGTTAATGAAGAAATTTGACTTGAATAAAAACAATCAACCTCAAACATACGCTATTGGAATAAAAGAGTTATGGGAAATTGAACCAGAAAAACATAGTGCAGGGAAAATTGTTCACACCACCGGTTGGCCTTTAAAATCAGATACCTATGGAGGTTCATTTCTCTATCATTTTGACAAAAACCTTGTTTCTATCGGGTTTGTAATTGGGCTTGATTACAAAAACCCCTATCTATCTCCATATGATGAATTTCAACAATTTAAACACCATCCAGAAATAAAAAAATATCTAGAAGGTGGAAGAAGAATTGGATATGGAGCAAGGGCACTTAATGAAGGTGGATATCAATCTATACCGAAATTAACGTTTCCAGGAGGAATGCTAGTAGGTTGTGAAGCTGGTTTTTTAAATGTACCTAAAATCAAGGGTACTCATTTAGCTATGAAATCAGGTATGTTAGCTGCAGAAGCTATTTTTGAAGATATTGATAATGAAAAAGAAATCACAAAGTTTCAAAATAAAATTAGTGCAAGTTGGTTATATGAAGAACTGTTTTTGGTAAGAAATATTAGACCTTCGTTCAAATGGGGATTTTGGAAAGCTATAATTTATAGTGCTATAGATACATATATTTTTCGTGGCAAAGCTCCATGGACAATTAAGCACGAAGGCCATGACCATGATGCATTAGAAGAAAAAGAAAAATTTATTCCTATTAAATACCCAAAACCAGACGGAGTGTTGAGCTTTGACAAATTAACTAATGTATCTTTTTCTGCCACTAATCATGAAGAAAATCAACCTTGTCATCTCACTTTATCAGACCAAAATATTCCAATTAATATTAACTTAGATAAATTTGATTCCCCAGAGACAAGGTATTGTCCAGCAGGCGTCTATGAAATTATTAGAGAAAATGACACTCCAAAATTACAAATAAATGCTCAAAATTGTGTACATTGTAAAACTTGCGATATTAAAGATCCCTCTCAAAACATTAATTGGATTACACCACAGGGCGGTGGTGGTCCAAATTATCAAGGTATGTAGATTTAATTTGTAAAATTTGTTTTTATGAAATAGATTAACATGTTAATTAATGTTATTTTCTATGAAAAACAACTCTTCTATTATCGGCATTTTCTGGATGATAATGACATCATTCTTTTTCGTTGGGGTATTTGTTACGGTAAAATACATAGGTACTGATGTACCTGCATCACAATCTGCTTTTTTAAGGTACCTTTTTGGTACATTAATACTTCTTCCTATAATTTTAAAGAGCATAAGAAACACAAACAAATCTCTTATGAAAAAATTTATGGTAAGAGGTATTTTCCATGCGATTGGAGTTACTTTATGGTTTTATTCAATGACAGTAATTACAATGGCAGAAGTAACAGCAATTGGCTTTTTAACTCCAATTTTTATTTGTATAGGTGCTTCATTTTTGTTTAAGGAAAAAATTGCAGGTTTTAGATTTATTGCAATTTTAATTTCTTTTATAGGCGCTTTAATTATATTAAGACCTGGTTTTAAACTACTTGAAACTGGTCATGGGTGCATGTTATTTGCTGCATTTGTTTTTTCTTTTTCATACTTGATAGTAAAGCAAGTATCAGAAGAAAAAAATTCAACAGAAATTGTAGGATTCTTATCCTTGTTTACCACTTTGTTTTTAATACCTATGGCAATATATGACTGGGAAAGCATAAATAACACAAACTTATTTCTACTTTTTTTAACCGCCATCATTGCCACGTGTGGGCATATAACGATGACTATGGCAATTAAATCCGCTCCAATGGTAGTAATTCAACCATTTACATTTTTACAACTTGTTTGGTCGGTAATTTTTGGCTTTATTTTATTCAATGAAAATATTGATATATTTGTCATTATTGGTGGAATAGTAATTTTATTGTCAACTAGCTATTTAACATTCCAAGAAAGTAAAAATCAAAAATAATACAATCTATTTTTTTATTAAAATTTTTCTCCCAACATTTTTAGGTAACTTTATTTTTTTATGATTTTCTCTCATTAATGTTAATCTTTTAATCGCCCAATTGGGATAAGTTTCTGTTTTTCTTTTTATTAAATTTACATTTAGCATTAATTGTTCAGATATAGCCATAATCATTTTTTTTTCTTCAGAAATTATTTCTAAACATAAATGCATTTTTTTTGTATCAAAATCTATCAGTGTGGCTTGTACAAAAAATCTATCGTTATATTTCATTTCATTTAAGTAATGAAAACTAGCTTGAACTACAAAAGGCCCTTGATCATTTTGCTTTGCATGTGTCTCGCCTAAACCCAAAGTGTTTTCAAGAAAAATATCTAAAGATTTGTCAATAGCCATTGTATAAAATGCAACATTCATATGACCATTATAATCAATCCAAGATTTTAAAACTTTTTTTGTTGGTAGTCTTACTGGAGAATCATATGGTCCATTATGACCTGTTATTTGAACATCTTGGGACATTTTAATTATTATTTGATAAAATTTTTGTTCCTTCTTCTATTCCTTCAATTGTCAAAGGAACCATTTTTTCAGAAAAAATATTTTTTATGATATAAGTCGATTGCGAATATTCCCAATATTTCTTTGGGGTTGGGTTTATCCATAAATGCGATTTCCATTGATTAACTGCTCTTTGAAGCCAAACGCTACCTGCTTCTTGATTAAAATGTTCATTCCCTCCTCCTGGCATCATGATCTCATATGGGCTCATTGAGGCATCACCGACAAAAATACATTTATAATCTTTACCAAAAGTTCTAAGTATATCCAAAGTAGGAAATTGCTCTTTCCACCTTCTGTGGTTACTTTTCCATACACCTTCATAAAGACAATTATGAAAATAATAATGATGAAAATTTTTAAATGAATTTCTAGCAGCTGAAAACAAATTTTCTACCTGGTAGACATGTTCATCCATAGAACCACCAACATCCAAAAAAAGTAATATTTTGACTGCATTATCTCTTTCTAATCTTGTTTTGACATCCAAAAAACCATTCTTTGCTGTATAATTTATAGTTTCATCAACATCTAACTCTTCTTCACGTCCTACTCTTGCCCATTGCCTAAGTCTCTTTAGGGCCACTTGAACTCCTCGTGTGTCCAGTTCCTTTTTGTCATCAAAGTCTTTAAACTCTCTCTTATCCCATACTTTAATTGCTTTTCCTTGCCTTCGTGCATCTTGGCCAATTCTAATCCCCTCTGGGTTATAACCATAAGCGCCAAATGGTGAGGTACCTGCTGTTCCTATCCATTTATTTCCACCTTGATGCCTTTTTTTTTGTTCTTCAAACCTTTCCTGTAAAGTTTTTAATAATTTATCTAAACCGCCTAAAGATTTAATTTTCTCCATTTCTTCTTTAGTAAAATGCTTTTCAAGCATTTTTTTTACCCATTTTTCAGGTACTTTTAAATGGTCTAGAATATCATTTAGTTTTATATCATCAATGCCCTTGAAAAACTTTGAAAACACCAAATCAAATGTATCTATTAACTTTTCATCCTTAACTAGAGAAGCACGTGCAAGATAATAAAATTTGTCAATATCATACCTTAAAAAATCATTAGACAAAGCATCCAAAAAGTTAAGATATTCATTTAATGAAACAGGTATTTTAGTTTTTTTTAAGTCTAAAAAAAAATCTAAAAACATATTTAATTTTCACTCCTAGACATAAAAATTAATTTTTCAAACAAATGTATGTCTTGCTCATTCTTAATAAGAGCTCCGTGCAACTTTGGTAAAATATCATTTTTCTCTTCTTTTAAGTCTAATGGTCCTAAGTCTTCTACCAAAAGTAACTTTATCCAATCCAAAGCCTCAGAGGTTGAGGGCTTTTTTTTCAAACCTTGAACATCTCTTATTTCAAAAAATATTTTTAAAGCAGAATCTAGTAAATTTTTTTTAATGTCAGGAAAATGGACATTGACAATTTTTGTCAATGTATCGAAATCAGGAAACTTTATATAATGAAAAAAACATCTTCTAAGAAAGGCTTCAGGTAATTCTTTTTCATTGTTTGACGTAATAATTACTATAGGTCTTTTTTTGGCTTTAATCACATCACCAGTTTCATATACATAAAACTCCATTTTATCAAGCTCTTGTAACAAGTCATTTGGAAATTCTATATCAGCTTTATCAATTTCATCTATTAAAAGAACCGACCTACTTTCCGTCTCAAACGAAGACCAGATCTTTCCTTTTTTAATGTAGTTAGAAATATTATCTATTTTATCTTTGTTTAACTGACTATCTCTTAACCTTGTAACTGCGTCATACTCGTAAAGACCTTGTTGTGCTTTCGTAGTTGATTTAATACTCCACTCGATAATTTCTAATTTTAAACTTTTAGCTATTTGTCTTGCTAATTCAGTTTTGCCAGTCCCGGGTTCGCCTTTAACTAAAAGAGGTTTTTCTAGATTTATAGCTGCATTAACTGCTACTGAAAGATCCTTTGTAGAAATGTATTCACTAGTTCCTGTAAACTCCATTGTAAATAATACCCCTTCTAAATTTTAAATTAAATTTTTTATATTTAGCTTTGAGCTAATAATTTTGTCACTTAATAAGTTTATAAATTCAGGACCAATTTCACAGCAACCTCCAACAAATCCACACCCTGATTCAATCCATTTCATAGCATATTCTACAAACATTGAAGGTTTCACATCAACTCTTTTTTCAAGAACATCAACTGACATACCCGGCTTAAGAGGTTTTACTGTTTTAAATCCATTTGGTAATACACCAAATGGCAATGAAAATTTTTTAAAAATTTCCAAAGAATGCTCTACAACTTCAAATTGACAACAATTTATTGCAAATGCAGAAATATTTTTTTTGTTAAAAGTATGACATGCGTCAAATAACTTTTCTTTAGAAATTAATTTACTGCCATCGCTTTCAGTAACACAAAAACTTATAAAAACTGGTTTTCCAGATATGCTTGCTGCTTCATATGCCATCAAAGCCTCTTCTATTGATGACATGGTTTCACATATAAAAAAATCTACTTCATTTTTTTGTATTTTTACTATTTCTTTATACGTTGCCAAGGCTTCATTCATATCAATGTCTAACTTTGGTTTATAACTTCCCTCAAGAGGTGGTAAGCATCCTGCAATTTTAATGTCTTTATATTTAGGGTTACTTTCTTTAGCTGCTTTTGCTGCTTTTGCAGACATTCTTTGAAGTTTTTCAAATAAATTTTCTTGTCCAAACCTGCTTAACCTTTGAGGAGTACAAGCATAAGAATTTAATGTTAGCACTGAACTACCCGCATCTAAAAATTCTTTATGTAAGTTAGTAACTAATTGTAAATTATCTATTAAAATTTTAGATGACCATAGTGGGTCATTTTGAGATTTATTTCTCTTAACAAGCTCTTGACCCATTCCACCGTCAAATAACATAACATCTTGCAAAATTTTTCTCCTATTTATTTTTAGGTTTTTTAATTAAAAATAAAAATGGAATTGTCAATAAACTAACCCATGTAAATAATTTAAATGCATTTATATATCCAATCATAAGACTTTGTCTATTTAATTCCTTAGTTAAATTAGCAATAGTAACTTGGCTAAAATTTTCAATATTTTCTTTACCAAAATTAAGCATGATTCCTTCATTCCAAGTAGTTACTAAAGAACTAATTTGACCAAAATTTATTTGACCAGTATGCAAAACAACCGCAACACAACAAGCAATAAAAATACTTGAGGCTAAATTTCTTACAAGATGAAACATGGCAGTCGCTTCACTATAATATTTGTTATCCATCGTTGTAAAAGTTAATACACTTATGGGTGGCCAAGCCATACCAACGCCAATGCCTTGAATAAAACTAGCAACACCAACTTCATAAAATGTCATATCTATATTAAATGTAGACATATACCAACCTGCATATGCCTGCATAGAAAATGCAATAGTTAAAGTAAATCTAGGGTCAAGCCTTCCTATTAAAGCAATTATAAAAAAACCTAAAAATGTTCCCAATCCCCTTGTTCCCATTAACAAACCTATTATAGATTGAGGATAGCCTTTTAATTCCTGTAATATTGTCGGGAAAATTACGACTGGAACAAAATTTAACATGCCAAAAAAGAAAATTAAAATCAAACCCAACGTGTAGTTAAAATCCTTAAAAATATTTAAATTTATAAAAGGTTTTTTATAGGTAAAACTATGTGCTAAAAATATATAGAAACTAAAAAGACACACAAACAATTGTAGATATGTTTCTAAGCTATCAAACCAGCCATTTCTCTCGCCTCTATCAAGCATTATCTGTAAACTGCCAACTGCTATAGCTAAAAATATAAATCCAATCCAATCAAATAATTCTTTTGTTTTAGATTTTTGTAAAGGTACAGTGGCTATCACCATTAATAAAGCAACAACACAAAACGGAATAAGAGTATAAAAAACCCACCTCCAATTTAAAACTTCACCTAAGTAACCACCTAATGTTGGTGCAATGACAGGTCCTAAAATTGTTCCCATACCCCATACAGCCATTGCCATTGTTCTTTGTTTAGCAGGGAAAACTCCTAAAACTAATGTTTGACATAAAGGTGGCAATGGTGCTCCGCACGCGCCTTGAGCAAACCTTGCAACAACTATTTCTTCCAGATTATCAGAAATGCCACAAAAAAAAGTAGAAAGCATAAAACCAATAACACTAAAAAGTAATATATTCCTTATTTCGTATCTTGTTGCTAACCATCCGGCTAAAGGGGTAAAAATTGCTGTAGCAACTATATTTCCAGTTATTGCCCAAGTAATTTGATCCTGAGTTGCAGCCATAGTCCCACGCATATCAGGTAAAGCAATAGCAGCAATTGTAACTGCCATAGCATATAACATTGTAACAAATGTTGCCGTGCCAAGAATAAACCATTTAAATGATTTAGAGTTTTCAGAAATGAATGTAGTCATTTTTTTTAAAAAATTTGGAAAATTTTTGCAAATGGTTTTATAAGCAAAGGAACTTCTCTTTCATATTGCGTATCAATCACTAATGACACAGTCATTCCTAACCTTAATTTTTTAGGAGAATGTTTTTTGTTATTTCCTTCTACTAAGCTAAGTATCTTAAACCTCACAGGTAACCTTTGAACCACTTTAACCCAGTTCCCTGAAGCATTTTGAGAAGGCAGTATCGCAAATTCCGATCCTGTTGCTGGACTAATGCTCTCAACAACAGCCAGCCATTCCAAATCTGGAAAAGTATCTGCAACAAAAGTTGCCTTTTGACCTACTTCTACATTGCTTAATTGTGTTTCTTTTAAATTTGCTTCTAAATAAAGTTTTGATTGGTTAACAATGGCAAATAATTTTTGTCTTGTTTCTACATATTCGCCTTTTTCCAAATACATCTTAGCAATAAAACCACTCTCTTCAGCAACTATCGTTGATTTTTTTAAATCAAGTTTAATTTCATTTAAAATGGCTAAGTTTTTGAGATAGAGCGGATGCTCTGTGATTTTTAGATCCTTCTTTCCCATTAACTTCGTTAAGACTGTTTCCTTTCTTTTTTCTGTGAGTTTTAACTTTTGGACTGCAGATTCGTATAGATACCTTGATTCATCTAAATCTTTTCTAAGTTTCACAGAAATTAAATTTTTCTCAGCGTTGTCATACAAAAATTTAATTTCTTCTAAATCTTTTTTCAATTTAAGAGAAGCTAAATCATGCTTTGCACTTTCAAACATATGTTTTGAAGAGTCTAATTTGGTAGGTAATCCAACACCATTTTTAACTAAGTTTTTATTTCTCAAATATTCTTTTTTTAAAAATCCTAATTTTTCTTCAGCTATCAAAATTTGATTTTTGTGTAGATTTTTAATTCTATTATTTTCTTTTTTAAAGTAGTTAATTTTATTTTTTGCTAAATTAATCTGGTTTTTAATTAATTTTTTTACCCTTACTATTTCAGTTTTTCTAAATTTTAAGTTGCTTTGATATAGTTTAATTTCTTCTTCTAACTCCAATAATTTTGCTTTTCTATTGTTAATCTCTTCGACGGTAGTATTTAAAATTTCCTTCTGTTTAGTTAAATCAATCTTTAATCTTTCAGTATCAATTTCTATTAATTTTTGATTTTTATTTACAAATTGATTATTTTTTATAAAAACATTTTTTATTTTTCCAGAAACTTCTGCCTGTATCGAAATTATTGGCGCTTTAATATAAGCATTTTCAGTTTTTATATATTTTCCAAGAGAATAATAATACCCTAATAAAAATAATATTATGATCACCGGCAAAATAACCAGCAGAAATAATCTATTTTTTAAAATATTTGCTATCATTATATTATCTAGAATTCCTGAGTTGATAAAGTTTGTTTAATTTTTTTTAAGTTTTCTCTGAACATAATTTGTTCTTTTTCACTTAATCCAGATAGTGCTTGTTGACGAGTTAAATTAGCCATGTCCCTCATATCTACAATTAATGGTTTAATTTTTTTAGATAAAAATAAATTTTTAATTCTTTTATCATTTTTATCGCTTCGCCTTTCTATCCATCCCTTTTTTTCCATTCTATATAACAGTCTGCTTAGAGGTGCCTTTTCAATATCTAATAAAACAGCAAAATCAGATTGGTTAATACCTTCATTAAAATAAAGAAAATTTAACACCCACCATTGTGAACGTGTCAGGTCTAATGTTGACATTCTTTTGTCAAACAACCTCTTCATTAATCTAGTTACATCATGCAACAAGAAACCTATATTATTTTCAAAATTTTCTTCCATAATTAAAATAGTTACCTAGGTAACGTTACCTAGGTAACTAATTAGTTAATATATTAATTAAATTAAATCAAGCTAAATGTTTTTAATAAATTAAATATCAATTAATTTATAATTACTAACTTTATCAAAAACTTTAATTACTTCTTCAGTTTTTTTTCTAATTTTTATTAGATCTAGTCCTGGCTTATATAAAGATGATCCAAGCCCAAAGCCAGTGATATTGACAGACAGCCATTTTTCAAAATCATTAGTATCAATACCGCCAACTGCAAAAGACATAAGGTTTGAAGGTAAAATTGCAGATAGTGCCTGAAACCCAACTGCATCCATTTGAAATGCAGGGAAAAATTTTAAACCATCAGCTCCACTTTCTAAAGACATTAAAGCTTCCGTTGCTGTATAACAACCTGGTATACTTATCATTCCTAATTCTTTTGTTTTTTTTATGACGTCAACATTAGTATTTGGAGAAACAATTAATTTTGCTCCTGTTGCATGAACTTCTTCTACTTGCTCTAAGTTCAAAACAGTACCCGCTCCAAAAATACCAGCATCAGTATGAAAATTAACCATTCGAGTTAATGTCTCTATTGGAGAAGGGGAATTTAAAGGAACTTCTATTATTTTTATACCAGATTCTATAAGTATTTCAGAAACTGATTCAGCTTCTATTGGTTTAATACCCCTTAAAATTGCAATAATAGGTCTACATTTCATAGAGTTATGATGACATTAATTCAGTTAAATTTAAATTTTTTTTAAAATAATTTAGTCCTTTTAAAGTCATCTCAGATGAAGTGAACTTTTTAATTGAATTAACTTTATTTTGCAAACACATCTCATAATATCTATTTAAAAACTCTGAACCAATTAATATTACATCTTTCTTAAACCAATAAACTTTACTACCTAGCAACTCTAATCCTAAAAAGTAACCTGACAACAATGAATTAGCCTCAACAGAGCTTTGATTTTTAAGTAAATCTTTAGCACGTAATTGGAATAGTTTATTAGAAAAATTATTAGGACTCTTTAAAATAACTTCTGCACCTTCAATTATTTTTTTTTCACAAACATCTTCATTAGACAAACTGTGTTTCAATACAGAGTAGTTTTTTACGATTTCATAAAGCTCCCCTGTTAAATATGTATTAAAATTTAAAATCTTGTATTTTTCTACATTTACCCATTTTGAATGAGTACCAGGAAGACATATGGAACCTTTAAAATTAGGATTATCTAGTAAATATCCAGCTAATTGAGTTTCTTCACCTCGCATCACGTCCTCTGGATTGTTTTGAGAGATACCAGATAAAATATAAACCTTTAGTTTTTTGTCATTAACTTCAGGAATACCCAAATTTAATTCTAATACCTCACATGGAGCCTTAGCATAAGGCACTTCAGTCCAACCTTGCTTTGCTCCGACCATGCCACTTGCTAAAATTTGAATATTGTCATTACTTGACAACCAACTTGAAATATTTTTAATCAAAACATTTTCAAAATCATTTTTCTCTACAAACTTCATGCCGTCACTTGATGAAATTTGATCAAGAACTTTATCATTTTTCAATAAGTAAGCTCTAAAATTAGATGTCCCCCAATCTATTGCTATCCATTTTTTTGATTTATCTTGCATTATTTAAAAATAATTAAACTTCAATTTTTTAACTATGAAATAAATTACTGTGCAACAGGGTTAGAAATCTTAATCTCAGCATATACAAAATTCATAATAAAACCTTTAGATTTATATTAACGAATTATTTAATAGTAACAAAATCAATTCTTTAAAATTGATACATTATGGAGCATTGAAATTTAAATGCTCCATAAAAAATGAAATATTTTATAGACCTGTTTGGGAAACCAATTTCACTGTCATATATGCATCCAGACCTTCAGGACCACCTTCCGATCCATAACCTGAGTCTTTAACACCTCCAAAAGGTGTATCTACAAGTCCTAACCCATGATGATTAATAGAAACTTGTCCACTTTCAATTCCCGCACCAAGTTCTTGCGCAGTTTTAGCAGAATTAGTATAGGCATATGCTGCTAATCCATAATCGAGTCGATTTGCTTCTTCAATAACTTCATCCATTGAACTAAATGATGAAATTGGAGCTAAGGGACCAAATGGTTCTTCATTCATAATTCTTGAATCTTTACTAACATCAGTCATAACTGTAGGTTCAAAAAAATAACCTTTATTACCATGTCTTTTTCCACCTGTTAAAATTTTAGCACCCTTCTCAACCGCGTCAGATACAAAACCTTCAATTGCAGTTAATCTTCTATCATGAGCCAATGGTCCCATTTTTACACCTTCCTCGAAACCATCGCCAACTTTTACTTCTTTAGCCTTTTTAACAAAGCCATCTAAAAATTGATCATATACTGAGTCATGTACTAAAAACCTTGTTGGTGAAATACAAACTTGTCCGGCATTTCTAAACTTATTAGCACTTAAAATTTTAACAGCAACATCTACATCAGCATCACCGCAAACAATAGCTGGAGAATGTCCCCCTAGTTCCATTGTTACTCTCTTCATATGAGCTCCGGCAATTGCAGCCAACTGCTTTCCTACAGCAGTAGACCCTGTAAATGTTACTTTTCTAACAATAGGATGAGGAATTAAATATTCCGAAATCTCAGCAGGAATTCCAAAAACAAGATTTAAAGAACCTTTTGGCATACCTGCTTCATCAAAGGCTTTTATTAATTCAGCTACACTTGCTGGTGTTTCCTCTGGTCCTTTAACTATTGCAGTACAACCTGCTGCAAAAGCTGCTGCAACTTTTTTAACAACCTGATTAAGTGGAAAATTCCATGGAGTAAATGCTGCTACTACTCCTACGGCCTCTTTAAAAACAAATTGATAAATTCCTTGAGCTCTTGATGGAATAATTCTTCCATAAGCTCTTCTTCCTTCCTCAGCATACCAATCAATAGAATCAGCAGCCCCTAAAGTTTCCATTTTTGCTTCAATAACTGGCTTTCCTTGTTCCATAGTCATTAATTTAGCTATATAATCAGCCCTGGACCTTACAATGTCAGCAGCTTTTCTTAAAATCTTTGATCTGTCATAAGCTGAAACATTCTTCCAATCTTGAAAAGCTTTATCAGCAGCTTTTAAAGCTATATCTAAATCTTCTTTCCTTGCATGAGAAAGTTTTCCAATAACCTCTTCAGTTGCTGGGTTGATAATTTCAAGCGTTTCTTTTGACACAGAATCTCTCCATTCTCCATCAATAAAAAGTTGTGTATTCGGGTAATCTTGTAACATTATTTTTTCTCCATTTTATCTAAAATTTAAAATCTTTTTGCCTCATTTAAAGCTATAGGAAAAAACTTTTTAAATAATTCCATATCTTCTTCAGTCCCTGCTGATACTCTTATACAACGATTTTGTGGACTAGTAAAAGGCATTCTAACAAAAATACCATTCGACACTAAATTATCTAATACTTTTTTTGCAAACAAACCGTCTAAACCACAATCTATAGCTAAAAAATTAGTATATGTTGGTATAACTTCGCATCCATTGTCTTTTGCAATATTTTTAAGTTTTTGAATTGAATTTCTTACTTTTTCAATAACTAAATTCAAATGATCTTTATCTTCCAATGATACCAACGCACCTATTTGAGAAATTCTGCACATGCCAAAATGATTTCTAACTTTATCAAAACTTGAAATCAAATCTGGATGGCCAATACAATAACCTACTCTAGCACCTGCCATGCCATAAGCCTTAGAAAATGTTCGCATTCTTAACACTTGTTTATTGGTTTCACTAATCTTAGGTAATTCATTTTCTGGTACAAAGTCAGCATAAGCTTCGTCTAAACAAAGAATTGTTTCTTCATTAAGTTTTTCTATAATAGATTCAATAGTATTTGCATTGTTTATCGTCCCCATTGGGTTATTAGGATTTGAAACATACATAATTTTTGCCTTACAACTATTTGCTTTTTCAACAAGCTCATCTAGGTTTTCATGATCATTTCTAAAATTAGCCTTAATCAAAATTCCTCCATATCCATTCACATGATAGTTGAAAGTTGGATAAGATCCCTCAGTAGTTACAACATTATCTCCTTGTTCTACAAACATCCTTACTAAATACCCTAGAATGCCATCTATTCCTTCACCTACTAAAATATTTTTTGAACTTAAATTATGTTTTTTTGCTATTGCATTTTTTAAATCATGGTTTTCTGGGTCCCCATACATCCATATTGAGTTCATCGCCTTTTTCATTTCTTCCATAGCTAAAGGCGAAGGACCAAAGACACTTTCATTTGCACCAATTCGAGCATCAAAAATTCTATCTAATTCTCTTTCTTGAGCTTCTGGCCCTACAAAAGGTACTGAAGAAGGGAGTGATCTAACAATCTTTGTATAATTAATAGGCATTTTGTAATCAATTTTAATTAATTTTAATTAATATATAACATTTTTGGTTTGATTTGTTAAAAAACAAAATTGATAATGATTATTATTATTAATTTTTTTTTAAAGGAGAAATATATGGCAATAGTATCTAGAAGAATTATAAAACCTCATTTAGGCAAAACAGATTTAGTTATGTCTAGAGTTTCAAGGTTTAAAGATTTAGCTATAGAGGCAGGTGCAAAATCTAGATTAGGTAAGTTTCTTGGAGGTGAATTGAATGGATGCCTTCAATTAACAAATGTTTATGAAAATATGGAAAGTGCAACTAAATCTTTTGAGTCTTATTCTAAAAACCCAAAGATGATAGAATTAATGCAAGAGAGAGAAGCAGATCCAGCAGCAGAAGTGATTGGACCAGAAATTTATCTAAATGTTTATGGAGACGTTTCACCTGAACATAATGTAATACTATTAAGAGAGTATGAAGTTGATAGAAAGTCTCTACCTAAAGCAATTGAAATTTTATCAGATGTAGATGAAATTGTAAAAAAAGAGGACTCTAAACTACTAGCTTTAAGACCAATAATTTCTGATAAGATGAATTCTCTTTATGTTATTTATTATTATTCTTCACTATCTTCATTAGGTGAAATTATTGATCGTGTTGGGATGTCAGAAAGTTTTCAAAAACTAGTTGGTGAAGCCAGCAACCATGGCACTCTAGTATCATCAAATATTGCAGTAAATATTTAAGTTAAAAAAGCTGTAGTTAATAAACTGCAGCTTTTTTTAAATCATGTTTCTTAAGATCATAAACATGCATAGCTGTTTTCCAAAACAGATCCTGCTTTTCGTCGGAAGAAAAGTCCGCAACAATTTTTTTATAGTTTTTGTATAGGCTATTAAAAGTGATTTTTAATCCTGACACAGGGAAATTGCTAGCAAACATACATCTTGAGGGTGAAAACATGTCAATTAATTCTAATATTATTTTTCTATTTTCCTTGTAATCCCATTCCTGACCTTTAACGCCAAACTCAGATAACTTAATAAATGTGTTTGGTTCTTTTGATAAAATTTTTAAACTATCTTTCCATTTTCTTAACCCAGTTTTACTTCTATCCCAAGGGAATCCAGCATGATTAATAATTACTTTAACGTTTGGAATTAACCTTACAATTTGAACAGCTTCAATAAGGTGCCAAGAAGGTACCCTTAAATCATAATTTAGATTATACTTTTCTAAAAGCTTTAAACCTTTTCGCCATTTCATATCCTGCATTGTTCCTGTATAAGAAACATATTTTTCTTTCTCAGATTTTTTTGTAATAGGTTTAGATCTAATACCTTTTACTTTGTTAAAAGAAGATTGTTTGGCAATGATTTCTTCTGCGTTTTTAGCATGAAACCAAGCATGACCAATTATACCAGAAGGAAATTTATTTTTTTTAGCTATTGAAACTAGCCATTCAGTTTCTCCTATCTGATCATTTCTGTCCCACTCAGCCTCACAATGTACAGTACCAATTATGTTATGATCTTTAGAGTCCAACAAATAATCAGAAGGTAAATAATTTTTTCTTAATTTTGTATAGTCACCAAGAAAAAAATTTTTATCAATTTTGTCAGTTAAAAATGGATAATAATTATTGTTTAAATCCCAAAAATGGTGATGTGCATCAATAATAGGGAGATCATCAGACATGAAAATCACTCAACTGGAATCGGCTTGTTTTCACCAACAAGTGTAACTCTGTGCATAATTCTTTTTATAGTATTGTTATCAAATGGTTCTACAGAATGCATAGTACATCTGTTGTCCCACATAATTATGTCATTATCATTCCATTCATGTTTATAGACATATTTTGATTGTACAGAATGATCTATCAACTCATCTAATAATTTTCTTCCTTCGATTTTATTAAAGCCATCTATGTTTACCATCGTATGGGGAGACAAAAAGAGACTTTTTTTTCTAGTAACAGGGTGGACCTGGACTAATGGATGTTTAACTGGAGGCAGGTGTTCATATGATCCTTTGTTTTGTTTTGATTTTAATTCTGAAGACAAATTGATAATGTAATCATGATCATGAATGACCCACAAATTATTTATACTTTCTTTAGTATTTTCATCTAAATCATTGTAAGCCTCATACATATTTGCAAAGTAAGTACTACCCCCTTTTCTGGTAGTTGAGATGCCATGTAAAATTGAACCCTTGCTAGGTATTTCTCGAAATGAACTATCGGTATGCCATAACCATGATTGTTTTAAATATTGCCACGATGTGTTTTTACTAGGTATAATTTTCCCTTCCTCAGAAACATTTGAAACACGATAAATTTCTGGATTCTTTGATGATCTATGAGATAGAGAAGGATGCTTTTCTAATTGACCAAATTTTCTACCAAACTTTATATGATCTTCATCAGAAATATCTTGGTTAGGAAATAATAAAATTAAGTATTTCAACCACAAATTATTAATTTCAGATATATTATCATCACTTAAAATTGATAGATCAATACCTTGAACCTTGGCACCAATAGTTGGATGTAATTTTTCAAAATACATAATTTTACCTTGAAAAATACTATCAGAAAATACTTTTAATTTCTATCTTGTAAAAGTTTTAAATTCATAAATGAAGCAAATATTGATATTAATGACATTATAGACATCCCAATCAAACTTATATAAAAGTTTGTTGCTCCTCCAAAGTATATAATCAAAAACCCAAATATTCCTCCAAAACCAACTTGAAGTGCTCCCATCAAACCACTAGCTGCTCCTTGGTTCATTTTTGTTGCGTTTATTGCGCCAATCATTCCATTTGCAACAACTAATCCATTAGTGAACCCAAACAAGGCACATAAACTTGACAAAGTTAAAGGAGTTTGAAAATTAAAAAAAGTGTTTAAGAACATTAAGAAAATCACTATTAATGACAATTTTGTTCCATAAAAACACATCTTTTCTAAACCAACTTTAGAAGCAACTTTACTATTTAAAATATTACCAACTATGTAACCAAATGATGTTAAAGAAAACCAAATACCAAATTCCGTTAAACTTACCCCTAATCTAAGGTATTCATATGGCATAAATCCATTCATAGAAAAAAACATTGCTGTTTGCATTCCAGTAGCAAGAGTAAAGTATAGAAAAACTTTATTTTTAAAAAGCATGAGATAAACTTTAATTGAACCAACTAAATCAAAATGTTTGATTTTATTTTGATTTGTTTCATGAAGAAAGAAAATCATAGAAATAAATACTATTAATCCGACAATTGAAAGCACAAAAAAATTAAATCTCCAACCAATTAAATCAGCAAAAATTCCACCAAAAATAAAACATAGTATTGGAATGATAACCATCACAGCTGTGACTGCAGACATTTTTTCAGCCGCCTCAGACCTTTCATAACTATCACTTATAATTGTTCTGCCTACTGACAAACATGCCGCCGCTCCAATGCCCTGGATCATTCTAGATAAAACAAGTAAACTGATATCTGACATGTAAAGACAGAAAAAAGCACCAATAGAATAAATTAAAGCACCTAATATTATGATTGGTCTTCTTCCAAATCTATCCGAAAGAGGTCCTGAAATCAGCTGACCTATCGCCAAAGATAAAAAGTACATTGAAAGCACTAATTGAGTATCAGAAAAAGAAATATTTAAATTAGATTTAATCTGTGATAAAGCAGGTGAAATTATCGTCATACCCATCACAGGCATAGCAACTGCTATTGCAATAATTAGTATATTAGGTTTTTTCAAATAGAGTCCTTCTTAAACTGAATAAATTTGAAAGAAAAATTTATTCCTTTTCATGTACTTCAATGATATTGCCATCAGGATCATAAAAAAATATTTGTTTCCAACCAGAAACTGCAGTCTCTCCCCAATCAGAATAGCGAACTCCATTGTTATCGAGGTGTTTTTTAAAATCTTCTAAATTCTCTACTCGATAGGCAATATGTCCTCTTTCAAGCGGATTAATATGATGTCCTGTTTTAAAACTTACGTTCAAATCTTTTTCAGCTAAATGAGTCTGAATTTTTCCGTCAGTAACAAACTCCACATCACCCGAATAACCTTTTCTTCTTTCTAAGACTGGTAAATCATTTGTTTCAGTATCTAAAAGTAAAATATTTTTATAGAAATCATTCATTCTAGAAACGTTATTAGTTGATAAATTTATATGGTGTAACTTTAACTTCATGACATATTGTAAATAAAATATTTAAAATAACTTAATTTTAATTATTATTACTTTAAAAAAGTATTTTTATAAACATTTAAATGAATTCATTTTTTAAAATTTTTGGATCTTTTAGATTTTCATTTGTACCACCACTTATGATTTATCTTGCAGCAGGTGTTTCAGGATTAACAAGTATAGTTGGAATTTTTTTTGTTAAAGAATATTTAGAATTGTCAGCTGCGTTCTTAGCTGGTTTAGGTTTTTGGGCTGGCTTGCCTTGGGTTCTTAAAATGCCATTGGGACATCTGGTAGATATATTATGGCGATTTAAATCTTTACTAATTGTCTTGGGGGCATTTGTAATGGCCACAAGTAGTTTGATTATGTATTTCTTGATACAATACAAATTCCAAATGCTTGAAATTTTAAGCGCTGAAAAATGGTTTATAATATCAACCTTATTGGCTCCTATAGGATTTGTTCTCCAAGACGTTGTCGCTGATGCAATGACAGTTGAAGCGGTTCCAAAAGTAGACAAAAGTGGAAAAAAAATTGCTTTCAAAACATTGAAATCTTTAAACATATCAATGCAAATGTTAGGGAGAATTGCAATTATCTCAGGAACGTTTCTTGTTTCTATAATAAATTTAGTAATATTCTCAAACTCTTCTGATATGACAGAATTAGAAAAGGTTAAAGCTTACAGCCAAATTTACCTTTACTCATTAATTGTTCCATTAATCTCAATATCAGGAATTTTTGCTGCATTTTTAGCAAAGAAAAATCAATTTAATCAGCTCATTAACAACGGGATAAGTCATGAGAAAGCAAAACAAATTGTTTCTCCATACAACAAACATACAGATCCAAACTTGTTAATTATTATTGGATCAATCATTTTTGTTATTTTTACACTTACAATAGGAACTTTAAATATCAAATTTTCACAAGAAATAGTTTTTATTGGATCTTTATCAATTATTTTATTTTTACTAAATAAACTTTCGAATGAGTTAGATAATAATTCAAAAAAAATGTTAATTGGCACTGCTATTATTATTTTTGTTTTTAGAGCAATTCCTGGGGTTGGACAAGGTGGCACATGGTTTGAAATAGATGTTTTAAAATTTGATCAAGAATTTCTTTCTTTATTAGGTTTGATTGCATCAGTATTAACCATTTTTGGTATTTTAGTTCTGAGACCTTTAATGGAAAATTTTTCAATGTCTAAATTAATTGTGATTTTATCAATAGCTGGTTTTGTCTTTATATTACCTTCAATTGCCATGTATTATGGTCTACATGAGATTACAGAAAAGTTTACAAATGGGATTGTTGATGCAAGATTTATAGCTATTTTTAATACAGCTATGGAAAGTCCACTTGGTCAAGTTTCTATGATTCCAATTCTTGCATGGATAGCACAGTCAGCTCCTGATCATCTCAAAGCGACTTTTTTTGCTGTACTAGCAAGTTTTACAAATTTAGCTTTATCTGCAAGTAATTTAGGTACTAAATATTTGAATGAAATCTTTGTTATTACTAGGGAGGTAAAAACAAAAACAGGAGAAATTAAAACTGATGCGGATTATTCTGAATTAGGAATATTATTGATAACGGTTGCAATCTTAACTCTGATTATACCTATTCTAACTACTTTTGTGACCAAAAAAACCAGATTAATATCGTATTAAAAAAATTATGCTTCGTGAATTTTTACGTACTCAAAGTCTCCGGATTTATTATCAATACCCTCATCGGGTGGTGAAATCCAGGAAGCAAATTTTCCTGGTTCATGAACTGGTTTCATAAGCGAAACTATGTAATTGTTATCATCATTAGAAGGTAGATAATCATTAATATTTTTTTCCCATGAAGACGCATTTAAAACTTTTCCATCAGGATCAATATATGCATTTAAGAATGTACCGATTTTTCTATTAAATCCTTCAAAAGGTAATTTAGTTTGAAAATCAATATTAAAGGAGTCAATAGTCCTATTCCATCTCTTAATTCCAACAGAAGAATCTTTAATATAATCGTCTCTTAACCTCATATTAAGTGCTAATAAGGCCGGAGAATTTTTCTTAACAATCTTATTGTCTTCAAACTCAAGAGTTGGATAGGTATCATTTATCAATTTGTGATCATCTTTAATCTTTGTTTCCCAAAACCTGCCTTTAACACCTGCTGTAAAAGCATTGGCAGCATTTGTAGAAACTTCAGATCCAAATAAATCTAAAGATAATGAAAAATGTAAATTAATCTTTTTTTGAATTGTTGGTAAATCTATAACTCCTAAATCTCTTATTTTAGATATTTCATAAGGGTCATTTATTCCTGCTTTTTTCATTTCCTCACATGTTTTTTTAATTACCCTTCTTACTCCATTTTCTCCCACAAACATATGATGTGCTTCTTCTGTAAGCATAAATCTACATGTCCTAGATAAAGGATCAAACCCAGACTGTGCAAGAGCTTCAAGTTGCATTTTTCCATCTCTATCAGTAAAAGAAGTAAACATAAAAAAGGATAACCAATCTGGAGTAGTTTCATTAAAAGCTCCCAACATTCTAGGAGAGTCCTCCGAACCAGATTGTCTCTTAAGAAGTTCGTTTGCTTCTTCTCTTCCATCTGAACCAAAATATTTTTGAAGTAAATAAACCATAGCCCATAGGTGTCTTCCTTCTTCTACATTGACTTGAAACAAATTCCTCATGTCATATAATGAGGGGGCAGTTTTTCCTAAATGCCTTTGTTGCTCAATAGAAGCTGGTTCGGTGTCTCCCTGAATTACAATTAATCTTCTTAACATAGATCTATACTCGCCAGGAACATCTTGCCATGCGAGTTCACCAAAATGTTCACCACATGGAATGGTTCTATCTTCTTTTTTTGGAGCTAATAAAATCCCCCATCTATAATCTGGCATTTTAACATAATCGAATTTTGCCCATCCCTCTCTATCTACGCTAATTGCTGTCCTAAGGTAAACGAGACTTTTTTGAAACCCTACTGGTCCTAAATCCTGCCACCAATTAATATATCCTGGATGCCACCGTTCTAATGCTTTCAAAACCTTTTTATCTGATGCTAAACCAACATTATTAGGAATAATTGTATCATACTCGACGTTTGAATTATCTAACATAAAAATCCTCTATTACACTCTTTGTTTTTTAAATTTGCCTCTGTTCCCTGTCCCATAACTCTTTAATGCTCCTTCTTCACCTACAGCATTTGGTCTTTGAAATATCCAATTTTGCCATGCTGTCAAACGACCAAAAATTTTTGTTTCCATGGTTTCTGGACCAGCAAATCTAAGATTTGCCTCTAATCCAGTCATAGAGTCTGGTGAAAAACTTGATCTTTCTTCTAAAAATATTCTTATTTCATCATCCCAATCAATATCATCAAAAGAAAATGTTACTAAACCTAATTCATAAGCTTCTTCAGACAAGATAATCTTGTCAGTTACTCTAGAAAGTTCATCAATCTTATCTTTAGAATCTAAAAATCTTGTGTTTAATCTGCTAAGTCCATTAGACATGCTAAAAAAATCAAAATTAGATTTAGATAACATTATAGAAGCTTCTGGTTTATTATTTCCCTCAAAAGTACCTTCAGCCATATAAGATCTATCTGAACAAAAAATGATTTCTGATAAAAAACCTCCAAAACATGATCCCGGTTCAATTAAGGTAACTAATGAACGAGAGGTCAAATCTATTCTTTTTAATGTGCGTTCCCAATAATTTTTTATTTCATTAATCAGCCAGTTAGAATTATAAATATGAAATAATTTATCATAAGCAATTATATTATCAAGCGGTCCGCTTGAAGAAAAAATTATTACCCCTAAATCCAGTTCATTAAACCTTAAGTGTAACAGCAAATCATCTAACTCCCTTACACACCTCAATAACCAAATTTGATCACCCAAATCAAACAATTCTTTTTCTGATGAAGGTGGTTTTTCTGATGGAGCATTTAGGATGATATTTGCATTATTTTTTTCTCTGTCAATATGCAACTCAACAGTAGAATATTTTATATGATCATCATCAATAATTGTTTTGTCTAGACTATTTAACTTTATACCCTTTAAATCTTTAGCTTTGTCAGATTTAGACTGATAATCTTTTACCAAAGAATTAACTTTTTCATTAAACACTGATTTTTTGGTTATAGTGTCTACTAATTTCCATTCTTTTGCTTTGTTTGCTTTTACACCTTCTTCCATGGTACAAAAAACATCTGCTAAATCTCTTCTAACTTTTCTCTTATCAGTAACTCTAGTAAGACCTCCTGTGCCTGGCAAAACTGCAAGCAGAGGAACTTCTGGCAAAGATACGCTAGATGAACCGTCATCTGACAAAATAATATGATCGCATGCTAAAGCTAATTCATAACCACCACCAGCACAAACTCCCTCTATAGCGCATACAAAAAATTGTTGTGACTGTGAAGATGATGATTCAATTAAGTTTCTA
>Ga0115011_10000668_pt1 | contig 26926 bp, 23 predicted proteins | sample TroAtlMetagenome_2_FD_88705 | JGI IMG/M metagenome (GOLD analysis project Ga0115011, IMG submission 88705) | Marine eukaryotic phytoplankton communities from Atlantic Ocean - Tropical Atlantic ANT8 Metagenome | ecosystem: Environmental > Aquatic > Marine > Oceanic | place: Tropical Atlantic...
CGGTGACACATCAGACTCACAAGCTACTGAGACAGGCGTTGTCGAGATGTGCATGGATAACGAGTATGTTTATGAGTTCGCCTGTGTACCTTGCGAAGATGGCAGCAAGAACGAAGCTGGTGACGACCCCCTTGGGATAGACACTGAATGCGATCCATGTGAACCTGGCTCCTTTGATGCTGGCGGTGTCGAGTGCGAAGAGTGTGAAGCAGGATCATACTCAGACAGTGGGGCCACGGAATGTCTCTACTGCGACGCGGGGAGCTATGAACTCAATAACGAGTGTATAGACTGTGAAGAGGACTTTACCTCTGAAGAGGGGGCTATTGAGTGCTCACTAGTTGGCACAGACGGATACATAGGCGAACGTGACTACGGCTTCATCTATTGGCCAGAAAACCACTGGGTCAACTGGGGATCATATTTCGACATTCAACATATCCAGACTGGCTTCTACGGCCTCTCCCTAGATGTCTCGGGCGCAACCATGGACACACTGGGATTAATAACACAAGCTCTCCCTGTGGAAGAGGCGGCCTCACAAGGGAACGACGTCATCACAAGCCTACCCACCGCCGCCATAAACTACGCGATAATAAAAGATGGCACAGAGCACAGGGGCACAGAGAAGTTCTGGAACAGAGACGGAAACGCAACCAACCCCTCTGAGCTAGTTGATATGGGTAGATTCATGCAGCGCGTGCGGATCCCTCAGGTCTTATATGCCGACAGCTCTGACTACTCAGGGTCTATTGAGCTGTCTGCGTTGCCTCGCTATTTTGTGCTCACCCATAGTGTCACGAGAGATACCTCAGCGAGTGATCTCACAATCAGCATAGAGATCGAGGGCGACGCCGTTGAGCAGTACACTGAGATGGTGTTTATTGAGGGATCTCGGGCTGTCTCAATTTTGGACGAGTCTGGAGATGGCTGGTACTTCATAATGCCAGAGCTAGACGGTGTAACAGCGGAGATCTCTAGGTTCGGTGACGGCGGTTTAGCCTTCGAGGCGACCTTCGAGAGCGCCGCTGCTGGCGAAGAGATGGCGCTCTCACTAACCGCCCTCCCCTCTAACGCAGCCACTGATGAGCAGATCGCACTCCTGCTAAACCCCGAAGACTCAGTGCAGGTACAATACGCACAATTAAACAGAGATGGGAGCGACGCCGAGGCGCTAAACAGCGCTAGCTGGGACCAGAAACGGGGCCTCTTTCTTATCGATCTTGGTGATCTCACCGACTTAGGCGCCCCTACAAGGCCAGACTGGAACGACTCATCCATGCACAACTGGTACAACCGCCACCGCTTTCAGATCGAGCACAGCCTATCCGATTCAGTGGCAGTCCCCATAGCGTTCGATGGTGGTCGTTACTCAGCGTTCTACATTACTGGGGGTATACCTCTCATTAGGGACACAAGCGGCGAACCTATAGGTGCCCCTGTCCAGATCTCAAAGAACTGGCACGAGAGCCCCTATTGGTACCACCTCTACTCAACCCTAGAGCTAGAGCCAGGGACACACGAATTCGAACACACGTTTGCCCACGCTAAATGGGGAGAGACCTACGCGGTGCAACACGCACAATTGGCTCTCTTGGGTTATGGGTACAACCAACAGTGGGACGAGTCCTCCCTAGGGGCCTGGGGTGAGTCCATCACCTACGACCCTGACATGACCCTTAGCCGCGCCACAGTCGATGACGTAAGGCCTTTCTTGGTCGACGCCAGCGGCGAATGGGGCTGGACAGGCAACGTGGGCGGCGGGAGCTTCTTGGTGTACGCTAGCTCAGATGGCTATGAATCCTTTCCCGATCACCAGCTAGGGAGAATGCGTACTCACTACGCCTACACTGGCCCAAACCTCACCAACGTACTCTACGCTGGGGTGAGCCGAGACCAAAAGATTGAGACAAGGGTCTCAACACAGCTGGGACGCACCGATGACCTAGTCCGCGCATACTATCACCTCGAGTACACCTTCTTAGAAGATGTGCACTACGACCGGCTCGCCCTGTTCCAGATAGCCGCCGATCGGTACGGTCGTAACGGTTTCACTCAGTATGCATACGGATACGGAACCGACGTAATTTTCGACGGAGAGGTTCCAGCCCACGGGACGACTGGCTACGCTTCGGAGGCTGATCGAGGGATACCATTAACTGGAGACAACCCTTGGGTTATGCTCTACGACAACTCACGCTCTGACGGAAACCTCCCAGAAAACTTCGCTAACATCGGGTTTGTCATCCGAGACTACAGAGCGGTAATAGATGGCATAGAGTATGAAACCCCATACATTAATATAGTCCAGACAAACGACGGCGGATACTCACAGATGGCCTTTGAGCTGGGGCTACCATACGACGGCTCATCAGCGGTTGTTCCTGCAGGTAGCGTTGTTACAGCCACTTTGGAGTATCTGGTTCCGCCAGCGGTAAAAGAGGCCTACTACGGTGAGAGCGACTACCTCACTGCGATGTCAGAGGCCGATTTTCAGAGTACCGCGATGATGCAGACACTAGCTCAAGACAACCAACTAGACCTCGCCGCATCAGTGGGAAGTGTGACGAGAACCTACCCTATCGAGCTAGAGGCCTCGGCCGGCATCACCGCCGTACAGTTCACACTGACGGGGGGGTTAGGTTACACACCTGTGACTATCCATGGCCTAGCCAGACCAGACGGCTGGCTTCTAGAACAAGAGGTCAACGGTGCCTGGGAAGAGCTGCCACAGGCGGTCGAGGGCAACGACTACTGGCAGGCATACGAAGATGTCTCATCTGATAGCTTTGATCTCATCTTCAACATCCACAACCGCGGAACAAACGAGTACAGGCTGACCCGCTAAGGTAGCTAAAAACTAGACGGGATAATCAAACTACATAGAGTCACCATTAATGATTGACGGTGGCGTTTCCCCTCTCTAAAGTAGCGACAGTAATATCACCATTCTTTGTTCCACAGTGGACCAAACCTACCAATACGAGAGAATTATGATTTTTCGGATTACTTTTGCTCTGATTCTACCACTCGCAGCCTGCACTCCATCCACAGACAACAGTGACAGTGGAGAGGACAGCGGTGAACAGACACTTCCAGTTGAGTCAACCTTTACAGCGATTGACAATCCCCACAGCGACAGGTCTGGATTTGGAGCCTTCACCCGCTACGTAGATATGAACGGCCTCAGCGTATACGGTGAGAATGGTATCAGCGATGAAAAGCTAATCTATGTCGCTAACATAATGGCAGAACTCTTAGATAACGACGAAAATGGAGAATGGGACGACACTGCATTGTTCGACAAGCTCCTAGAAGCTGAAATGCTAATGCCTGTATTCGCCAGAGAGGGCTCCGCTGCGGAGAATGAATTCTTCAACAACTACCGAGGCGACGGTGTGAGCGCAGTACTCTACAACAGAGAGGTGGACCCAAGTCAACCTGGCCACTGGGGTTCTGATGCTACTATAGAAGAGACTATGCACACAATCAATCACAGGGGTCATGTAAGCCTATACCCCGAGGTTTTCGGCATGGAGCCCAACTCATCAAAGCTAACAGAAGCTATGGATGTAGCTCGTGGTGGGCAGTGGATTAGCCATCCTAGCAGTTACCCTGAAGAGGCTTGGTATCACTATAACGACCGCACATGTGACTATGAGTGCATGGCTATTGAATACATTTATTGGGCTCAAGTTGCAAACATGGGCATCCTAGACGACCAGCAGACATGTAATGGAATCAATGATGAGTGGGAGCTTTGCTCTCCTGAATTAGTACAGGAAGTGGACACTAAGGTATATGAAATCCTAATCGATACAAATCAGCCACTACCGCTGCTTGCACCTGATGGGATCTACGCACCATAAACCCAACCCACACAAACCTAGCCCTGTCTGACATAACCAAAATTCAATACATTTATAACACAGGTAATATCAAGCCATAGACAAGGTGTCCTGGACCGCCTTGTCGATACCTGTTGCTATATCACAGAGCTGGGCATCACACATATAAGCTGGGGCTGTGACTAGACGATTCTCACTATCGACCACAGTGTCTTTCACATCGCACACCACATGCTTACCCCCCATAGTTTCGATCGCCTGAGCTGTCCCCTCGTCACTTCCAATAGTAACCGTGCCTGTCCCCAGCGCTCTGACCAATAGCGTCGGCGCGATACATACAGCACCTATTGGTTTTCCTGCCCCGTGGAAGTCACAAATTATACGTTCAACATCTGGATCTATTGTGCAGTCAGGGCCATCAAATGCGACAGTTGAAAGGTTCTTGGCAGCACCAAATCCACCTGGGAAAAAGAGCGCATCATATTCGTTATGGGTTACGCTCTTAGCATCCTGAACTGGGCCCCTGGCTATCCTAGCGGACTCAACCAGCACGTTCCTGGACTCCCCCGCTTCATTGCCTTCTTGGTGGTTTATAACATGACGAAGTGCGCGGTTTGGAGCGGCGAAGTCCCAAGTAGCGCCAGCATTTGACAAGGCTAAAAGGGTTATAACTGCCTCATGTATTTCGGTGCCGTCAAACACCCCACAACCTGACAAGACCACAAGTACTCTTTTACTATCTGCCACAAAAACCTCCCAGTAGTTACACCGCTTTATTAACACAATCTCAGGCCGACATCTCATCTATAGCCGATGAATCTGGCTTACGAGTAAACCTGTTCCCGTGGAGACCAGTAAAACTCAGGCTAATATGAGCTACCAATTAAGCTCTTTTACTCAATAGGTTCACATCCTATAGGCCCGTCGAGTGGGGCTGCTAAACCTTTGGCTGTACACATCTCATCTGGAAACCCCAACTCCATGCCAGAGTTATTGTCCCATGTACAATTGATTCTAAGAGAATCTGTGGGCTCCAAAACCATCTCATCTAATCCCCAAGAGAGGACTGGGGGGTATTCCCTATACTCAGCTTCCCACTCCTCCACCTCATAGATCAGACTCTCTGTCTCACCACTGACCTTATATATCGAAAAACTATCTCCGTAGCCGTGCATGTGTCCTGATAGGCTTAATAAAGATACTGGGCTGTCGAAGGAGCATTCAAAGCTGTCAGAATATAGGCCGTCGGCAGGTATAGATGGTGGCCCAAGGTCAAACTCATAAGAAGATGCCCACACCTGGACCTCGTCCGCAGGCATGACACCGAAATTGAAGGCTGTGTTCACCAATAAAATATCTGGGGTCGGATTGATATAATGTGCCTCTATCACCCAACGCTGCCCCTCTTCCAGCTTAATAGCAACACCCTCAGGTAGCGGAAGATAGTTACCATCAGCGCCGATACTTGACCCTGTCATATCGAACAGGGGCTGAGATTCAACCATAGCTGCGTACTCTGTACAGTCAGTAGTAACCCCGTCACTCGGATCATCGGCGCTTGCGCTCTGAACGAAAGCATGGTGATTGTAAGCACCAAACAAAGGCTGCATATAATCGACGCCTACATCTGGCTCACTCCAGGTTCCATAAGTACACCAAAAGACCTCTGAGTATGGCTGTACCTCCACAGCGGGTGTCACTAATTGAAAACCTTCACCTTGGGGTAGAGCATATTCACGAGTCAGGTCTCTAACCTCAGGTCCCTCAGAGACTTCGCCAGCGCATGCTAGGAGTATAAATACAACCATGTTTACACCTGTTAGACTAATAGTTACCGACTACTCTAACAGAGAAAGTCCTCATATCGGATTCATAATTACCATTTCCCCCCGCAGTATATGGTAATTGGGGGCTAAATCGCTCATCAACGTAGTCTGGGTCAATATCTCCAATAGAGGCTACTCGTACATCCCACGCAGAATTATCTATGCTGCGAGTAGACGAGAGGATCTCTAGGTAATCGAAGCCTAAACTTATGCCCTCGTAAACGGTGAACTCCATACCACCCCCTACGGAAAGAGTTTCAAAGTCCAGGTTCATAGCGTTTACCGAATAGTCGGGTACTGAAGGCGACCTCCATTCCGCCTCAGCTTGTATCGAAACTGACTCGCTCACAAGAATATCTACCCCACCGTGAAGTGCGAGGCGATTGCCCAGTCTATACGGTAGGTAGTTCTCAACGGCCACATCAGACAAGACCCCATGCTCTGGTCCAATCTGGTCTCCTTTCTCGTCCGTAAGAAGCATCAACATGTCCCCATCCTTGCCAGAGCAACAGAGCTCCCATAGGGCTAATTCTCCGTCGATTGATGCCTTTAGCCAGTTTACTGGTGATACATTTATACCAAGACGGGCTAATGGTGCATTCTGGATAATAGCCTCACCAATAATTGGTATCGTACCCCCACCCAACATAGGCGGCATAATCAGAGTGCCAGAACCGATATGGTGTATAGGTCTAGAGTACCAATATGATAGACCAACAGAGTAACGATCTCCCACCCATAAGGCACCAGCACTAAACTCCATGTGCGAGCCGCTGCCGTTCATAGAGATTAGGGCGTCGTTACTATAGGGGTTGGTCAGGCCAGTACCTTGTCCCTCTTGGGCTGGCCCTAGACCTTCGGTACCGAGAGGGTCCCTCGCTTGCACGAAATCAATCTGATCGAACCCACCGCTTAATCCTAACCCGATGTGCAGGCGTTCCAACAACGAAAACGCCACTGCGCTAGTCAAAAGGGTCGTCCTCATATCATTGGCTATTAGACCATATCGTTGATGACTCTCGTAATTCGGAGCTATCTCCTCTCCCCTAAAGTCGACCGACTGCATACCTGTGGAATGCAATGCCAAACCATACCCGATACGGGAATTTTCAGAGGCATAAATGGCCCCAATGTAGCCACCGTATGATGTCTCTTCACTACTCGACGGTAGATAGATCTCACCAGTGTTAGGGTCAACCCCGTCATTTCTTGTAGAGGTCAACAAGAGGTTCATAGTTCTACCGTCTAACTCTGACCAAATTTGTCGCCCGCCAGCAGATACGCCAGCTGGATTATAGGCGAGCCCTGCCCCGTCTGTTGTAGCGACGCCTGACAGAGCCCCTCCAGGCCGAACAGGTACCTGTAGCGGCTCAGCTACCGCTGACAATGAAAACAGTGAGAAAATGGCAAGACCCACCGACAGACCTGTTCTCACAATGTAATTTCCATTAACCATATTCATTTCACTAACACTCTACTCCAGACTTCACTTTAGCTCAAATCCATATACCAGTGAGCCTATTTTGGCACGGTACTACATCCTACGTCGAGGTGTGAATAGCTGTTGGCTTAATGAACAGGCAGCTAACCACTAGCGATAAAAAAGCGCAGATGGGCAAAAAACAAATTGATACTACTTGAGCACAAGCAATCCGTCCTTTATATAAAAATAAATCACAACACACAGGTGATTAGCAAAGAGCCAAGACGTGAACGATACACAAAGTCAAAAACATTTAATAGCAACATATTGCGCAAGAAACAAAACCATAAATGACGGTTTGGAGCCAGCGCACAAGCGATACATATCAGAAAGAATCGATATGACCCGCGAGGCGGCCAAGGAACCAACGTGCCTATTCGCTATACTATCTGGATCATTTGGACTCATTGATGGTGACGAACTAATCCCACATTACGACCATCTTTTGCAAGAGGATGAGATACAATCAATGGTTTTGAAAGTAACCTCTACACTAATAAAGTGGGAGGTTACGCACATCACTTGGTACTCACTGCCAGACGAACTAGATCCCTACGTCTGGCGATACAGAAAAGTCATCACTAATTCTGCAAAACAGGCTGGGTGTCACCTAAAGACAGTTGATATACTAAAAGACTGATCGGGCTCACATATCAGCTGTACAGGACAATTCCTCAGCTGGATAGTCAACATCCACACTCAACCCCGCGTAATCTAAGGTGGTCACATCTTCAGACAGATCGAAGACCTCACATTCGGTGAACAACGCCACACATACTGCCGGGCAGGCGGCAATTCCAGTTGGAGCAGAATACTCTCCTGATGCTGTCACCTCTATAGTATCACCAACTACTACAGCCTCACATTCAGCTGAAAGGTCTGATGCACACCCTGATAGACAACCATTTAACATCACTTCTACCATGCCAGTACTGAGATCGTCAGTACCATCATCACTCAAACAGGCTGTACCCTCATTCTCTACAACAAAGAACTCCCTTCCTCCTGTGTCACCTGTATCATCAGAGCTTTTACATGAAACCAAACCCAAAACTAAACAACCTATTACCAAATCGATACGCATCACTCTACCTCCGTTTAGCGACTAACATAGCAAACCGTATGCCAGAACAATTAGCTCGTAATATAAAGTGTTTAGCAAGGCGCTAATATTTTGATCCCTGAAACCACGACTTAAATGTCACCACTCAGCCGAAACAGATCTCCATCTGTAGCTCTACTTCATGAAGACCACATGACTCAACCTCTATAGTCGTAGAATCCTCCGTAAAACATCCCCCGACATCATCAGAGGCGTCAAGAATATAGGTTCCCTCTTCCACCTCAAACTCTAGATAGCCATCCGTACCTACGGAATAATCAACCTCAACTCCACCAGGGTAGGTAACTGTAACCACTGGGGTGCCGTAATCATATATAACTCCGCCCCCCATAAGTGATAACGCAACCGTGCCCTGCGTTTGGTCACAATTTCCACATGCCGACATCCCAAGGATGGACACGCCCAAAGCTAATGTTTTAAAGCTAATCATCAAAAACCTCCGCTTGTTCCATTAAATCAATTAAATCATGGACTAGTTTAGCGCCAACCAATCCAGACACCACATAATTATCGACCATTACCACGCACTTGAGCGTTCTTAGCGCGACAACACCGCCATCAGCGTCAACAGCTGGTGCTTTAGCAGGAACACCGAAACCAACTATCGCACTTGTAGGTCCTATTGGAAAGAAACGCTCACCTTTTCCCTGCATAAGGGTCATGCCACAGGAACCTACCTGCTTTATGTAGAATTTCGGGCTCTTTGTCATCCACCAATGAACAATTAAAGATAACCACAGAGGCATTTTTGAAAACTTTCGTATACGGGTAATCGCCTCACTCTCTGACTCAGGACATCGCTGCAGGTGTGTCAATTCCTCTTGGATTTCAACGAGGCTTTTCCTATCTGCATTCCTGATTGTACCGATGAAAGTGATCATCCTACCGTCCACACTTCTCGTAATCGGCAGGTTAACGTCTACATTCTTAAACTTTACTGCCCTGTACCCCCAAAATGCACGCTTAAAGAGCACCGTGTTTGCTCCTGGGTTCATCGCGACAGCCTTAGCCATTGCTTTTACGTAGATAGCAGTATTTGTAATTGGACCTTTTTCTCTGCAATACCGTTTCTTCGCTCTCTCCAGCGCTGGCATAGAGACATCAAATGTTCCATAGCCAGGACAATGGTGCCGTTGGGCTCTTGCCTTAAGCCCGTAAACATATGCGCTCTCACCTCTAAGAGGTGAGACCTCAAGTATAGAATTGTCTTCTGACTTAGACATATCTTCTAACCCTCCTTACCCGACGCTATTGAGGACATGACTGAGAGAACCCTCAGCTTAAATGGTGCCTTAGTGTTCTTGAGTAGTCGTCTCAAGTGCCATGTTCGAACAGGGATACCTAGCTTACGTGCCACCAAAAATTCATTTTTATGAAGGGTAAAGGAGGCCAAAAGAGCCCATGGTAGCACTATAAACCTCGGTAGCCAGCCTAGCCCGCGAGGCATGGACGTGTACTCCATTATAAGGCGATCAAAAATCAAATGGCGACGCTCATCTATAGCGTGTAACTCCCAGATCTTCCTAACAAAGGAGCCCTCTCGAGGGACCGCCAACTTGCTTTCACGGTGAGCCTCAACAGAGATCTCCTCTGCAAATGAGAAAAACAAAAAATATAGATGTATCCTAAGGCGGCGCCATGGCACTAAACCCGTGAAACGTAAGAACCAGCGCAAAGTAGACTTCATCCCAGCCTGAGGTAGGCTGACACCACCCTCAATAGTCTCCAAGATTCTATCATTGGCTCTTAGGAACATTGTATGGTGGTACCCCTCCTCTTTTATGAAGTGCGCTACATACTCGCGGAACGGTTGGCTGTCATCAAGGTGCAACAGAAGGTGTAATTTAGGAGCGAGGTAGCGTTCAGCTATCGCCGTTAGCATCATAAGGTTCATCTGTTGATACTTTGAAAATATCACCCTCTTTTGATCATCAAACAGCGCCTCGTACTTCGAATCTGTAAATAGACTCCAGTGTCGATACAGGCTTAAGTACTCCTCATCGGTAGTATCTGAAGACCAGTCGATATCTATCTCGGGTACAAAAGTATTAGTGACTGAATTGTGGTTTAGTCTAGTCAGTATCTCTTGGCTCTTGCTTGGTAGTCTCCACACCATTTCTCAAGCTCCCTCTCTCGGTTCCGTAAACGCAACACTTTGAGGGGTAAACACTCCAACCCCTTTTCGCCACCTATCGGCAAGAATTAGTAGAGTAGCCGCCACAATTATTTCAACGTGCGATGACCTAAGTAACCTCCTCCCAGCATCCAAAAAATCTCCTACAAATGCTGGAGCAGAAAAGGGTCCATCGAATGCATAGGCTCCCATAAGAAGCCCCATATTCATACTTATCGCCAACAAGAGCCACCCTAAGAATTCAATGCGCTTGCCCTGCTTTATCGCCCAATAGGCTGTGAAACCAACCCCAATCAAGACCGCGTCTGACCCCAGAGGCATCGCATACTTTAATGGCATCCAGACTGCAGCAGGGAGAACCAATAGAATAGGTAAAGCGACAGCACCAAAAAGAAAAATCTTAGGTACCCACTTAATAAATACAGGTTTGTCCACTGCATTCTCTCGCACCTCATGATGCATTAATAAGAAAAGAGGTATAGCTGCCGAGGCCATACGTCCGAGCCTCAACATAGCTAGAGGTACCTGGGCATCTCCCCCGTCGATTGGTAACCCTGATTCTTCGGCCAGAGCATCTTGAGTTACGACTATGAAATCCAAGATTAAACTACAGAGCAAGACCCTCGCAGCAACAACCCTATGAGACAGCCAGATTGGTGAGAGGTCACCTCTATCCTTTAGTCCAGACATTACCGCTCGGATTGATATAAAAAGGAGTGAGACGGAAATTAACGCCTGAACTGGGGGTCCAGAACCCAGACGGTTGAAGCCAACAGCCAAAACCAACGCCACTGTAGACATCAACCTCCATCTAAAACCGTGAGACTTGTGTTTACGTCTATCTGAATTCAAATGTGCGACAGCCCACGTAAAGAAACCCAACCAAACAAACCTAAAACCTAGCTGCCTGTTTGCGAATAGGTCGTCAGTGCTCAGAGCCTCTCCTTGTAGACATATGTTCCCATATGTGCAGGTGTCTAGCCAGATAAAAACCCCTATCGCCGCCAAAACAAAAACAGCTCCGACTCTCATCAAGAATTCACTGTCTGTTATCGCCACAGCATCATCCTTCATTACTTTTCAACCTCATCGTTAGAAAAAAACTGCCTTACACGTGTTCGGCCGCGGACCCACAATGAGCCCAATACTAATGGGGCAACCGTGGAGCCTATGTTCCACAACCCCCTACCTGATCCACCAAGCTCCCCAGAGATATACCTCTCCCTGTTATCACCTCGCCTGACCTTACCGCTTGATGTTTTAGACACTGTTCTGGGCGGGACCAAAACGATTTCGTCTAACGTTGAACCTGTTATTGACTGGACCGATTGTGCAATAACTCCTGCGAGGTCCTCTACCTCAGCCCCGTTATCGACTTCGACCAATGCAACGATCCGCTCGTCTGACGTACCGCTATCCTCATCAGGTGCGCTAAATACGACAACCCCGCCCTTCCTAACCGCCGACACCTCTCGGATAGCACCCTCAATATCTTCTGGGTAGATGTTCCGGCCTGACTGAATGATAAGATCTTTCACTCGTCCGACTATGAAGATCTCTCCACGATGAATCCCCGCTAAATCCCCCGTTGCCAACCAACCATCTATAAGTGACTGCTTAGATACACCCTGGTCTAACCACACCCCCTCCATCACAGCGCCCCCCTTTATGAAAAGCTCTCCAACCTCACCAGCCTCGGCTACTGAACCGTCTGATTTAAGGATCTTTATCTCTAGGTCCTTAAGCGGTGTCCCTACTGAGACCATCTCTGTGATGTGCTCTACTGAGCTGCGATTATCTACCTCCACCAACATACTGGCACCAAGCGCTTGCGAGTCAAAGGCTACTACTGGAGCCAGGCGGTCTTGGGGAGGAAAAGAGACAGCTAGGGTCGATTCAGCCAGGCCATATACTGGAAGTGTTGACTCACCACGGAACCCCCTCGCTGCGAAGCGACTCTCGAACTCTGATATGGTCTTTGAACAGACCGCTTCCGCACCATTCATCGCCGAGCGCCAACTAGATAGGTCGACCCCATCTAGTTTCTCTTCTGGCAATTTAGAACAGAGTCGATAGGCAAAATTTGGTGCTGGAGATACAGTGCCTTTGTATTTGGAGATGGCCTTTAACCACACATCTGGGCTCTTCACAAAGTGTTGAGGGGTGATCAAGACCAAAGGTGTCCCCCAATACATAGACGTCAACAGACACCCGATTAAACCCATGTCATGAAACAGGGGCAACCATGAGACTGTTACCTCATTTTTCTGTGCCCCTAGAGCATCTCCTATTGCGTGAACATTAGAGAGTACAGCTCTGTGTGAGATGGCTATCCCCTTTGGGTCGCCCGTACTTCCAGAGGTATATTGAAGAAAAGCCACCTCATCAGAGAGGTTGGTTATAGCCGAGTCCGATACCAAGTCTGGTGACTTTATAAGCTCTTTAGGCGACAAGACTGACTCGACGCAGGCGACCTTTGCTGCGAGCCCCTCTGCGACTAGCCGTGCGCCCTTTGCGGCAATAACAAATCTTGAACCGCTGGATTCTACGACTTTGGAAAATCTATCTACAAAAGTTTGTACTTTGTGTAGAAAAAATGGGGGCTCAGCAGGAACACAGATACCACCTGCAATCAACACTCCAAAGAAGCAAGCGGCGAAGTCCTCACCCGAATAGACCATTAAGATCACACGGTCGCCTCTCCTTAGCCCTCTATCAATAAGTGCCTTAGCAACCCTCCTAGAGCGCTCCCACATAGCCTCAAAGCTGCTCTCTCGATCACCAGAACCTTGCTCAATCCAGATATGTGCAACCTGCCCCTGTAGACCTCCAACCTCCGCGCGAAACCTCAACAGATCGACTAGAGTATCTACATCTGGGGACTGAACCTGAGCCAACCTCCGGGCGCCACCAATTAAATGTGATGGCGAAGCCATAATTAAATGTCTACCCCTACATGCCCCGCCTCAAGTCTCCGCTTATGATTCTCCATGTATAGCCTTCTCCGCCTGTTTGTAGCGTCTTCGCTATACAGTTCGGTGAACAGAGATCTCATCCCACTCTCCAACTCTGTAACGGTCATCCCAGCAGGAGTATATGTAACGTCAAACAGAGTACACATATCCCAATATTCATCTTTCAGTAGGCGCCCTTCTACTTTCAATTTCCTGTATAAGGCGGTGTTTGGGAACGGGGTCAGTACAGTGATTTGGCACTCGAGCAGTTCGGAATCCACGACAAAGTCGCGTATCTCTCCGAATATTTCAGTCGTATCTCCCTCTAATCCAACTATGAAGCAGCCATTTACAGTTACTCCACGAGACTGAATCTCATTTATCCCTGCTTTATATGTGTCTAGACGCTTTAGTTTCCAGTCATTGCGATCAATGCCTTTGAGGCTATTTGGTTTTGTGGACTCTAGGCCTATCAAAACCTGCTGACATCCACTAGCGGCTAAGAGGTCAAGTAACTCTGGATCATCGGCTATTGAAATGTCAGTCTCAGTAAACCATCGAACATCTCTTTTTGCCATCTCCCGCAATAGATCTTTGCTCCACTTCTTATTAATAAATGTATTATCATCCGCAAACTCTATGAATGGTTTGGGCCAGATCTTACAAATGGCGTCTATTTCTGCCAGGACATTTTCCACACTCTTCTGCCTGAATCCTCCGTATATCTTGGAGGATGCGCAGAATGAACAATCTAAAGGACACCCTCTAGATGTCTGAACAGTTAGCCTGTTATATTTATCAAGGTCTAAGAGCTCAAACCGAGGCATAGGGGCGTCGTTAATGTCATACACAGGCTCATCAGTCGCATTGTACCTCCTCTTTAACTCACCATTCTGATAGTCTTTAATCATGCGTGGCCAAATTAATTCGCCATCACCAACACAGACTGAATCAAAATGTTTCATTGCCTCTTCAGGCATTAAAGTAGCGTGAAGGCCTCCTATAACAACTGTAACCCCTGCCTCCCGATACTTTGCAGCCAATGAGTAACACTCGTAGGCCATTGCAGTAAAAGTAGAAAAAGCGACTATGTCATATGTGGTGTCTAATTGATGCGCATCTACATCAGCGACGTCTAGGTAATCAAATTGTACCGAATCAGGTGTAACAGCGGCTAATTGTAGCCCCGCTAAGCTAGGTAGAGAGGCTATAACCTCCCCCCTCTCGACAAACCCTGGTAGGCTTACGCCCAATTCTGCCAACTCGGTTGTGCGTACTCGCACACCACTCATTGATATAAATGCTACTTTCATTAATCATGCTCCTTTAGAGTAAATGAATCAAACCGCAACCTTATTAGAGATATAGATGTCAAGCTGATTAATGATTCATCAGGTATCATGATACCCCATCGCTGCTCAACAAACGCAAGAAGGTTCAACAATTCTAGAGAACCCATACCTAGTTCGGAGACAAAATCAGTATCATCCGAAATCTGGGCGACATCAACCCGTGACAAGCGAGAAACCTCAGCGCGTACGATCTCTATTTCTGAGTCAGTTAATTGCATACTAGTTTTTTTGCGTCTCCTAGACCGCGATATAGATAACACAGGTAAAGCTTCAATTTCAACTGAGCTAAGGAGTGAATGATTATAGGCTTATTGGGCAACATGAGCTAAAAGGTCGATATAAACGTTTTTAATTTCTGGAGTGCCTAAGGTGAACCTACAGCTAAACAGACCTAAACCCATAATGCGCCATAAGAGTCAGGCTGTAGATATGAATACGCCAGCGGTGAGAGCGGCGAAGCTACTAATTAACGGTGAGCAACTTATACTCAAAGACCACTACAGTACTGGAGCAGAAATAATCGAACAGCTGAAGAGGCTGACTTACTTCCAAGATCCAAAAAGCTCATTTTCTCAGCGACAAGTGGCCAACAAAAAGTTTAGGTCTGCGGCCTTGAGACTGCTCGCTCCAATACAAAAACATAAGCTCAAGCTCAACGGAGCCCACCCTATAGGTTTTCTTAATGAGCTGTACCCGAGACTTGATAAATTCGAGCTACCGTTTATTGAAATTCAGGAATTGTATGGGGCGTGGGAAAGATACACATCTGGTCAACATTTCGCCGTTCTGGGTCACAAACTACACCCCTACTACGGCGCATATGCGCCAACACGCACTTCCCACCTAGAACTCTTCGGCACATGGCTCAATAACTATATGGGCCCACGCGACTTTGCTGTAGATGTGGGCACTGGCTGTGGGGTGCTCGCTTTTATGCTCGCTAAATCAAACTTTTCTCACGTTCTGGCCACTGACAGCAACCCTAACGCTGTTGAGAGCGTAAAAAGAGACTGTGAGAGGCAAGACAGGGGCTATTCCATAGACGTTATGCACGGAGACCTACTCTGTTATAACGCTCGAAAAACAGACCTTGTAGTATTCAACCCACCCTGGGTTATGGGCGAAACAAACAGTCAACTAAACCAGGCCCTTTTCTTCGAAAAAGGTCTTTTTGAAAGGTTCTTTGATCAGGCGATCGACTCTTTAGCGTCTCACGGTAGGATTGTTATGGTGTTTTCAAACATAATTGAGCTTACCCAGCCAGATGCCCCCCACCCCATAAAGGAGGAATTGGAACGCGGCAGGTTAAAACTTACCAACCTGACACAGAGGAAGGTAAAGCCAAAACGCAACGAGTATGGGGCGCGACGAATAACTAAGGAAAAGGTACAAGTCTGGGAGCTAGCCTTAAATTAGTCGACTCCCTGATAGGTTATGACTCTACCTTGTAGTGCTCCTACTTGTGTCCATGCTTTCCATCGCTAATTTTAGCTCCTGACTCGTTAACAGGTGCCTGTTCATAGCTATCGAACGATATGTCACCCACACTTGAATTGACTCGTGAAAGACCAAACATAGCCAACCCAATAAAGCCAAAATAAACCAAAATGCTCCAACCTACCATCTTGGCGACTCGTAATTTGGACGCTGCTAAACCCTCCTTTGCCCGTTCAACCTCTCTCTCTGCTAAATCAACCTGGGCCGATGCTTGTGGCTCCATCGCAGAGGCAAGACGCATCGCTGTCAAAATCGCATCACACCGAGACAGAGCAATGGTGTTGATGTCTGGTGTTCTAAAAGCAGAACCGAAGACTCCTAAGGCCAAGGATGTGTAACCCTTATATAAGCCCATCATTGTTGTTTTTTGCAATAGTGACAAAGCTTGGGTTAACGCAGCCACCTGTGCCTCTAGAGTGGTTGGAATAAACGCGTGCTTCCATAGATGTGCAGCCTTACGTTTGTCTAGTTTTATAGCCAAGCTAGACAACTCGGATAGAGCCAATATTTCCTCTTTAGCCGAGACCAACTCCAAAATAACTGCACCACAATACCCACAAACTCGAGCCCCTGGCATGGTCGGTGCGGAACAGTTTTTACATAGCTGCATGGTCTACCTCTATCACTAACTTTAGGAGTAACCGTTGAAACGTACCAAACCGAACAAATAGAGATTCGATAATAAGTAATGTTAAGATTGAGCGCTGTTTTTGGAGAATCAAGGACAGTAATATAATTAGTGGAAATATTATCCTCTAAAATTGCGCTCAATAGCCTCCCGCAATTGCTTGATGGCATCTAATGTGAGAGGACCATTCTCTTGGTAATCAAGGTCGCCACTCATGTTGAGTACCCAAAGCTGGGGCACGGTTTGGCAAGACATGTCTAGTGTGTCAAATAGCGCCTCTGGATCATTAGGGACCAAAAGACTTCTCCAGCCTATTTCGTTAGCCAGTATAAATTCTTCTACCTTTACTAGGAGCTCTCGCTCAGACAGTGAGCCTTGAAACGAATCCCAACATACACCTATGAATTTAACCTTTTCACCATATTCTTCGTGTAGCTGCTTGAGCGCTGGCACCTCTTCCACACAACCGTCACACCACGTCGCCCAGTGAATTACTAGGCTTATTTCGCCACTACCGTTGAGCACATCTCTCAAGTGGCTAAGCGAGGTTGTCTCACAGTGCTCAACAGGCACCAGATCTCTTTCAGGCGTTGCACCAACAGTCTTGTACTCTGTGTCAGGCTGTTTCGGGCTAGATGGGACAAAGTCGGGAGAAGCTTTATCTAATCTACCAGCTACCTTTCTAGCGAGCCTGATTAAAAAGCCCATAATAACGCTCCAGCCATAGTCCAAAGGCTGGTATATCATATAATGACTCCATCGTCTGATGAGGCCTACAAATGAACATACCGTTCAACAATCAATTCGCCGCTCTACCCCCCAGATTCTTCAAACGAGTTGTCCCGACTCCTGTCACGGCACCTAAGCTTTTAATATTTAACGAAGAGCTCGCTGATGACTTGGGAATACACCCAACCAAAGACATAGATAAATCATGGGCCGCAAATGTGTTCAGTGGCTCGACTGTCCCTAAAGGTGCTGTACCTCTGTCCATGACTTACGGAGGGTTTCAGTTCGGTCATTGGAACCCACAACTAGGTGATGGTAGGGCTATTCTACTAGGAGAGGCCACAGACAAGAACGGCAATCATAGGGACATCCAGCTTAAAGGTGCAGGACTTACGCCATTTTCTAGAGGAGGCGATGGTAGAGCTGGTATAGGGCCCGTTGTTCGAGAGTATATAGTAAGCGAGGCAATGTCCGCACTCGGCGTCTCAACCACCCGAAGCTTAGCTGCGGTCACCACTGGCGAGAACATCTATCGAGAGCGACCTGAGCCTGGGGCTGTCCTTACAAGAGTGGCCAAGAGTCATGTAAGGGTTGGAACTTTTCAACATTTCGCATACAAAAGAGACAATGAAGCGGTGAAGCTACTCGCTGACCACGTTTTAGAGAGAATGTTCCCCGAGGCGTTACAGCATGAGAATTGTTACATGGGGCTCATCTTGTCGGTGTTAGACGCACATGCTGAAACAATAGCCAAGTGGCAAACTTATGGATTCATTCATGGCGTGATGAACACGGACAACTCCGCGATATCTGGGGAGACCATCGATTACGGACCATGTGCGTTTATGGACAATTACAACCCTAACAAGGTCTTTAGTTCGATAGACATGAATGGAAGATACGCATACGCTAACCAGCCAAGAATCGCCCAATGGAACCTAGCTGGATTTGCCAGCACATTGCTACCACTCTTCAGCCAAGAACAAGATCGGTGGGTAGAGAGAATAAACATAGCAATAGACGATTTTCCAAACAAGATTAATGAACATTATCTGGAGCGTATGCGACATAAACTAGGGCTGTCTAGCGCCTTAGAAGACGACATTGATTTAATTCAAGACCTCTTAGATAAAATGGAGGCCAACAATGCAGATTTCACCCAAACCTTTAGACTGTTGAGCACTGTATCTGGCACTAGCCCAGAACGCGACAATGCGGTCAAATCTAATTTTTCCAACCCAGAAGACTTTAGTAGATGGGCCATTAGTTGGCGAAAAAGGCTCCTGAGCAATCAGATCGACGATGAAGAAAGAAGAGCTTTAATGTGCTCTAAAAACCCTAAGTTTATACCCAGAAACCATCTAGTGGCAGAGGTTATTGAGTCGGCAAACAATGGGGATTATGAGCCGCTCCATACGCTCAATAAAATCCTATCAGAGCCATTCCAAGAGCAACGCGTATGCGCAAGGTATTCAGCTCCACCACGCAAAGATCAAGTAGTACACCAAACGTTTTGCGGTACATAAATTTGATTCTAGCCCAGAGAGCAGTACAACAGCCAAGTCAGCTCTCACTAGCCTAGTAATTAGATGCGAATTAGCCTGGTCCACTAGCGAATTACCATACAGTTACGAGACCCGACTTCAAAACATTGTTGCTTAGGTCTGGTGGAGTCGGATACCTTGAACCACTGCGAGAGGTTCAATATGATTTTAGCGTTATCCTTATTGGTTGGGTGTTCAGATTACGGAATTAATGAAAAAACCGACGTTGGGGGACCATCAGACACAGGTCTAGGCGAGTGCGGCCTATACCTAGAGCCCGCCTCATCTCTCACTATGCGTGAAGAGTGTATAATTGAGCCACAAATAGGTTCATGGACGCCAGTCATAAAGTGGACAAGCTCTGCTCCTGGCGACAGCTACACGACACCGGTTGTAGGTAACCTAGACGATGACAATGGTGATGGATTGGTAGATGACCAAGACATTCCAGAGGTGGTTGTCGCGAACGGAGTTGGCCAAGTTTACGTACTAAACGGCACTGATGGCTCACTAAAATGGAGTGGAGGAAGTCTCGGCAGTGAGCCACAAACACCCGCTATTGGTGACATTAACGGGGACGGTAGGCCAGATATTGTCGCAGCTGGAGTATATGGGGTAACGGCATTCGCTGGTGATGGAACGGTAATATGGAGTAACAGTGAGACCGCGACAGGCGGAACTACTGCACAATGTGGAGCTGTTGCGATCTACGATCTAGAGGGAGATGGCCAGCCAGAGATTGTAATAGGAAACCTAATATTGGACGGTCTCACAGGTTCTCGTCGAGGACTGGGTGGATACGGTGCTGGCTCAGGACACGGATGGGCGGCACCAATGGGTGTTGCTGCTGACATCGATCAGGATGGGGTGTTGGAGGTAGTTGTTGGGAATGCGCTCTACGATGTTAACGGGAACACAATATGGGCGAATGGACAGTCAGATGGATTTGTAGCGATCGGAAACTTTGATTCAGACGACTATGGTGAGATCGTCGTAACTAACCAGGGTAGTCTGAGACTTCAGAATGATGATGGTAGCGTAATCTGGACCAGAAGTGGTCTAACAGGGTCAACAATAGGACCCCCCACTGTCGCGGACTTTACTGGTGATGGAAACCCAGAGATAGGTGTTGCTGGGCATAACCTATACGTGGTCGTAGATATGAACGGAAACCTGCTCTGGCAACGAACTGTGCAAGACCAGTCATCTGGCTTCACTGGCTCGTCAGTGTTTGACTTTGAGGGCGATGGGATAGCAGAGGTGGTCTACGCTGACGAAGATAACTTGTGGGTGTTCGACGGAACTAACGGTGAACCTAGGCTAATGGAGACACGCCACTCAAGCGCAACCTGCAGCGAATACCCAGCGATTGCGGACGTGGATAACGATGGTCACGCAGATATCGTATTCACCCACAGTGCATACTCTGGAAGTGAGAGGGGCGTGAGCGTAATAATGGACTCCAACAACTCATGGCAGGCAGCCAGACCGGTCTGGAACCAACACGCATACCACGTCACCAACGTGGATCGTGACGGAACCGTTCCCCTCTTGCAAGATACAAACTGGCTAGACATGAACACCTTCCGCTCTGGTGACATGCTGGCCGGCCAAGGCGGGGAGTTTGCAGATCTCAATGTATCGATTGATGATATATGTGAGACCTTCTGCGACGAAGGTAGGCTGTTCGTCACGGTCAGAGTAGGAAACCAGGGAGTAATTGCAGCACAGGGCGCAGTACTTACAATAAAAGCTGTTGTTCCAGACGAACACATAGAGATCTATCGAGATGTCACACCACCACTTCCACCAGGTCAGCTTAGCGCTACGATGGAGCTTGAGTTGGACGTCACGGGCTTAGATGTCCGGGCCTTAGTGGTACAGATAGATGGTGGGACTTCTGGCCTGCCTGGGCTCATAAGTGAATGCGACGAAGAGAATAACGAGGATGTCCTAATTCAGGGCATTTGTCAGTGAAGCTACAAACGTACCATTTCCGTAACAGGGAGCGTAGGTTCTTATGTCTTTAGCTCTGACATTAAGCGCGTTATTTCTGACGGGGTGTGAGGGGGCTGATTACGAAGTCGCTCCCAACCAATTTGTGGGAGACCCCGAAATACCCCACGAGGAGGAGATAACTATAAACTTTGATCTCTCCATCGACGTCGCTTTTCAGCGAAATAACTTTGGTGGTGATGTGTCTAGGTGCCAGTTTCAAATCGCACTATTTTGGACTTGGCAGAACGACGGATTTGGAGAAGGTGGAGAGCCAGACCAAAACATAGACTGGCCCACATCTCCAGGAGACTGCGCTCTCACGTCATTCCCTGAAGGCCAGCAAGGAGGTGGAGCTTGGCAGGTGAGAGGTAGCGTTGATGCTGGCGATGAGATCTTCCTCTACGGAGACAATGGAAACATATCATTAGCCAGATTCGTGGACAATTCTGGGCGAATTTTCTACGATCTAGACCTGTGTGATCAGGATTCATTCCCCTTCTCAGACACCTTTGATCTCGACGCCCCTGAAGCAATGATGGGAGACGGGATGGGAGAGTTGTACCTAGAAGAGGTGATCGGGGTGGGCCCTCAACTAATTATTACCAGCCCTACAGAAGAGGACACCGACGGGGGAAGGCTATATCACAACGCCAGTGAGGATTTACCTCTTCTATGGGATCATGTGGGCGAGATTCCCGAGGCCAAAGGTGAGCTCTTGAGGGTTGAAGAGATGGTGATGGTCCGCAACACTATTGCTGGAGAGCATAACCCAGTGGAGGCCTTCGCCTGTATACCTTCAGAAACTGGATCACATACAATCACTCAAGAGTGGTGGCAACAGTTGACTCCGAACAGCGATATGGATTCTGAGGAGTACTACACAGCACTTCAAATTGATGCTCGATACTTCACACCAGAAACAGCCACTCCTTGGGGGAGCCTAGTGAGGGCAATGGCCACAGTAACAGACGGTGGTGTACTATATATCTACGACTAGGCTATTCCTTGCTATCAGCCCAACTGGGGCTAACAGGCCTCTAAATATTTACCCTAAATGGGAACGTATAATGGAGTTCTAGTGATCCTTGACCAATGTGCCATACGGATCCTGTAAGATCGCCCAACTCAACAACAGAGCCACCCAACTTCTGTGGTGGGTAGAACCTAGAACGCCAGTCAGCTGACACGCTAAAGTTTGCGAAGAGCTCCAGATTAAACCCGCCACCAATGCCCAGACCAGGCCTGAAGAAGTGTGTTTTTCCAATGCTATCGTCAACCGAACTAATGTAAGCATAGGTCGCCACCAATTCCGCATTAAGACCAACATCAAACCATTCGTTACCACTAATAATGGGCAACGAGACCCCTATTGGTGACCAGTTAGCACCGTAGACAGATGTGCCTTGACTATTCGGAGAAATATAGATCGTATCGGGAATTGCAGCGTGGCCGATTCGAGCCTCGCCCATACTATTCACAATGCTGCGATATTGCTGAGGTACTCGATTTCTATGTCTTCTCAAAAACTCTCTATCCAAAACAGCCGCTGCTGATATCGATATAGCATAGTGAAGCGCTCCTCCCTCTGACATGGGACCAGTAAACGTGGCTGCTGCTGGGCCAACACCTATATCAATAGGGACATCGACAGCTGTTGCTGAAGCGCTCGCTATTAATAGACTTGTCGTAATAGAAAAAATCAAGTGTCACCTCAAGGTTAAAATAATGGGCAAGTATCTACAGAAAACTAAATCTACACCGACATTCCTCAAGACACTACTTATCCTTATACCACTCTCTATTGAAGCTAATATATGCCGTGTTGCGGATTAGATAAATAATTGAAATCTACAATGTTATAAGTAGCCATTATTCTCTGCTATAATCAACACGGCAGACGCAAACTTTTGAGATTTCGGAGCGAAGACAGTGATAAAAGTTAGCAAACATCCCGTAATCACATGGGTTTTGTTCGCCTTTGTTGCAATTGCGTTGATGGTGCTTCCAGGCTGTAAGTCTTGTGGTGGGGAGGATACTGCCATTAACACCGAGGGCTGTGTAGCCTGCCACTCACCGAATAATAGTGGAATAGAGGATGCTCACCCATCTGTAGAGCTAACTTGCGTTGAGTGTCATGGGGGTAATGACCAAGGTGCTACTATTCAAGAGGCTCATGTCGCCCTCCCTGACGGTGTCTCGTCACCTCTTCACCTTCGAAGTATGTCGAGCATAGAGCTAGATGAGATTCCCACTGAGTACATTCAGTGGATAAACCCATCAGACTACAGAGTAACTGAGACGACCTGCGGTTCTGCCGAATGTCACGAAGCAATCGTCGCTACCGCACCATCATCGATAATGACTACGTTTGCTGGCCACTTTAATAAGACTAGGTATTATGCTGGTTCACAGGTCGAACGTGATGCTATATTTGCGGTGCGTGACCACTACGATGAGGATTGGGATGGGGCGGAGGGAACCGTTCGTCAGCTTACAACACTCACCCCTACTGATCTTAGGCTAAACCCAGACCCAACATTTGGCGATTACGTTGACCACTATCTTGAGAAAGGTTGCCCAAGGTGCCACGTATGGAACTTTGGAACAAACGACGCACGTGGTGACTTCAGGTCCTCTGGTTGTGCTGGCTGCCATATGGTCTACAACGATGATGGACTTTCCCTATCTTCAGACCCAACAGTCAACCGTGACGATCCAACACACCCCGCTATACATCAGCTCACAACGTCAATACCCGATAACAACTGCGAGCACTGCCACTACCGTGGAAACAGGATCGGTACCATGTACAGAGGAGTACGAGAGCTTGGGCGCCTAGGAGAAGAGACTGAAAACATGGAGCTTTCAGTTCAGTCTCTTCACACAAGAGAGCCTGGCTTCTTCGTATATGACGAGGACACTACAAACGATGTCGACGAGACCCCTCCAGATATTCACTACACTGGTGGAGTCGGCTGTGTGGATTGTCACATGGGAGTAGATGTTCATGGTGACGGCCGGCTTTACAGTGCCCACGACTATCAAGTTGGGATAGAGTGTGAGGACTGCCACGGAATGCCAGACTCACCTATTGAGGCTAACGAAAACGGGGAGTTCTTCACTACAGCTGGGGACATGATGCGAATGCTCTACACCAACGGATCTGGCAACCCTGTTATGACGGGACGCTTGGACGGCGAGGAGCACCAGCTTACACAGATAGCCAACCTGGAACTAACAGGCGACAACGCACAGGCTCATGAGGATATGCACATTGACTCACTAGAGTGCTACTCATGCCATACTTCGTGGACACAATCATGCTTTGGTTGCCACCCGACAATTGACGCTAGAATAAATGGAACCAGCTTAATTGACGGAGTCAGTGACCTAGGTTCTGTTGGTGGAAGCCGTGACTGGGTGACACTTGACTATATAGCCTTGGGGATGGGTGTAGACGGCAAAATAACACCCATGGCACCACAAGAGAAAATGTTCGTCACTGTTATCGTCGACTGTGATCCTGAAACGGAAGAGTGTACTGAAAATGTCGAATCAGAACTTCCTGGAAGACGGCTATACGATGAGACTGTGCGAATAGCTGATGATGGAACACTAGGAATGGGCTTTGGTCCAGTCGTCCCACATACTACCAGTTCCGAAAGTCAACCTTGTGACAGGTGTCACCTAAGGGTAGATGAATCAAACTGGGACATATTCAACGAGACTGTGGGCTGGGGCTCTGGGAGGTTTATCGTTCCAGACGGTAACGGTGTCGAGTACGACCTAACAAGGGTAATGGACGAAGACTGTACGACACTCGTATCTATGGGTCACGAAGGTACAGCCACCCTATCTTGTGAGACAGTAAACAGCATGTTGACGCCCAGAGTGGAAAATTCGGGGTTATCATTGAGACAATATCCAGAATGGGAGGCACCTTGAGCCTTTTGAGAACAAGCTCTAAACTTACTGTTATTGCCCTTACCATAGGCTGTTCAGGCACCAATATAGAAGAGGCATGCAAGACTGCTGCTGATGAGACAGCCTACTTGAACATAGGCACAGGTTCTGTCTTCTATGAAGAGATCCCAGAAGGTGCAGATCTAGGTGTTGAAAATGGTCCTCAGGGTGGTTTTCACGTATTTGGAGCGCTCCGCGCAGCTGGACTTCACCCAGGCACTTGGGAAGACTTTAGCGACCCTTACAACCCTATGGTCTCATTCTCTGTGACAACCGATGATGGTCACCTAGGTGGTTTTAGTGAGCTTCCGAGGCCGCTAAAGGTCAGGTCTGACGGGACTTTGGAGCTAGTTGGGGAGTACGTAGTTCTAGAGATCGGGACAATGGAAGATGCTGTGTATCGTAGCGCGACCGTAGAAGTTGTGGTAACAGATGCCTGTGGAACCGAGATGTCGGATTCAGTAGAGGTGTTCCTTGTTCCTGAAAGTTAATCGTCCAACACTATTAGTAGTAGCTAGCGTCTCCCTGACGGCTTGCACGTCTGATTACGACCCCTCGACATTTGACGCTCTATATAACGACGTCTTTGCCACCTCATGCGTAGACGGGTGCCACAGCGCGACTGTTGGGGCTGGGAACCTGTTTTTGGAGGGGGCTAGGGCATACGACTCCATAGTCAATGGTAACTGTGACGACGAGGACGCTCAAGCTGCGGGTCTTGTTAGAATTACTCCAGGACAACCAATAGAGAGCTTCTTCTATCTAAAAATGGTGAACCCAGAGGGTATGGGCGAAATCATGCCGCCATCTGGTATGCTTGACGATGAAACACTGGCAAATATAGAAGAGTGGATCTTGCGCGGTGCCTTAGAGGTACCAGTCGATCAAGCGATAGATTAGTTTCTATATAGACAAATAGGTCCTAGCTTGACAAAGCTACGTTATTTGAACTAACGTTATTACCTCTGGCATTGATAAATGGAGGTAGGTGATATGTTTAGGTTCCTATTGTGCGGTATTTGCTTCTTATCGATAACTACGTCGTACGCCAGCGCTACAACTGTCACTGGCAACTCTGGATATACAAGCAACTGTATTCCGTTTGGTAACGGTGACCCAAATAGCTACGGAAACTATAAAGGGTTTGTCTATCAAAATGTGCCAGCATTCACATTGGCAGTGGGCGACACTATCGCATTCGACCTAGGTGCACAGAATGACAATGATATAGTGATGAACATCGCATTCGCCGCGACTCTGAGTAACGGAAGCGACCAAGAGGACTCGAATGGTTTTACACAAGTAGTCAGTGCTGGAACACCTTCAGAACCTAGAGGTAACAATACAACTGGTGACTATGAGCTAAAATACACTGCCGACGCACCATTTACCTTCGGAGGTGGCGGTCTAATAATTCGCTTTAATGGAGCAGGAATGTTTGCATCCGATGGAACCTGCGACCAGGTCCTCCACGGCTTCGACTCCAGTGACTCCTCTGGATTTTTTGTAACTAGATTCTACAACGACAGCGATGGAAGCTACCCATGGAGCGGAATGGACGGATCGTCTATTGGTGGATTTGTAATCGGAAGTGTAGATTTTGACGGGGATGGTTACACTGCTGCTGACGATTGTAACGATAACGACGCATCAATATACCCTGGCGCTCCTGAGTACTGTGATGGTGTCGACACTGACTGCGACAATGTCCTAGACGAGGACGACGCTCTGGATGCTGTCACATGGTACTCTGATTACGACAGTGACGGTTATGGAGACCCAAGCAATACAAACACAACCTGCTATATTGCTAGCGGATGGGTAGCTGACTCTTCTGACTGCGATGA